>PDWI01006423.1_pt1 | contig 34058 bp, 24 predicted proteins | sample 1430891 | NCBI WGS metagenome assembly PDWI01 (sample SAMN01162508, study PRJNA174530) | Oral metagenome, whole genome shotgun sequencing project. | biome: Marine environment; feature: Marine mammal; material: Swab sample of the gingival sulcus; isolation source: swab sample of gingival sulcus... | reverse complement strand
TACCATTCTTTTTTGCGTTGTTCTGCTAGAGCGGCTTCTTGTTCGTCAAAGGAGTGGAAACCGGCATGACGCATGGCGTCTTCCACTGTGTGGTCCCAATCCCAACTGGCATAGATCACCGGCTTGTGGAACGTAGAACGGAACTGTTCCATTTCCTGACGGTAAAACTCTTCTTTGGGGGTTTCCATGTGTTCACGAAGTTGTTCGCTAAAACGATCCAATTCACCCTCGTACCACTCCATGAAATCTTCGGGCGATTTGTATTTTTTGAGTATGTGAGAATAACTGTTCGCTTCCAGGAGCTTGCACAACTTGGCCATGTGTTGGTCTTTCAACCATGCACCAAGCTCTCTGGTCTTGATATTCTCGGCCTCAATCGCAGCCAGATCAATTTTGGTCTGGCGATAGGTGTCTGGAACCACGGAAGCAGAAACAATTCCGGCAATGGCGACCAGTCCACGCAAAATAACGCTATTGCTGATACCCTGACCGCAGAAACCGACCTTCTTGCCAACATACTGACCAGCAAAAATAGCTGACAAAATGGCCCAGACAACCGCAGGGTCTTCTTCATCATAAATATGCTGCAAACTGGCATTATCGCGGTCTGTCGCCAGAACCATCTGCGTCATATCATTTGAGCCGATGGAAAATCCGTCGATTTCCTTGAGAAATTCCTTACAAAGAATGGCATTGCTTGGAATTTCTGCCATGAGAATAATTTTAAGCTCATCACGACCGGATTCAAGATTGTGGACTTGTTTGAGATACCGTTTCATGGAACGAGCCTCTTCAAGGGTACGAACAAACGGGAACATAATGGACAGATTCTTCCCGCCGTAAATACCGCGAGCCAATTTAAATGCCTCAAGCTCCCAATCATGGATATTGCGGGAAACGCCCCGGAAACCGATCATGGGGTTGTCTTCAAAGGCCTCAAACAGAGAACCGCCAAGCAGATTGCGATATTCGTTGGATTTAAAGTCAGTCGTCCTGTAAACGATATTACTGCCGTAAAACGCCATGGCAAAAAGGGCCAATCCCTGAGAAAGGGTCTGAATGTAATTTTCCTTGCCAGTGGTGTAGCCACGGGATTCAAGGATGTGCCGGATACGGTCCGGCAAGGTGGCGACCTCATCCATTTCAGACTTCAGGCCCATTTTGAGAGCCACTTCCTCACGGAGCGCGATAACTTTATCGATGTAATCGATAACCTCTTGATTATCTTTAAGTCTTTCTACATATTCAGCAACAGTTTGCTCATGTTCCTGACGAATTTTCCATGCCTCGGTCCGCGGGGCTGGCATGGGGTCAAGCATATCATGATAGCCAAGTATCACGGCAACATGCGCTTCCAAATCAATGGATGTCTTCAAGACGTCCAATCGCTCGGTCGCATAGGTAATGTGTTCATCCAGTTTGTGATCCATCTCGCGCAATTTGCGATGCATGGCGAGTATCTGATCAGTGCTACGGGAACCTTCCTGCTCTGCCAGTTTATCCATATCACAGGACAAACCGGTCAACAAACCGACATATTCACGCAATTTGAGCGGCATACGGATCAAGCCGTCATCCAGTTGCTCTTTCATGACCTTGGTCAACTTCTTATCCATTTCCTTGAGCTTGTCATCGACCAGATCATTGAGCGTATCCTTATCATAGGCTTCAAGGGCCATGGGATGCACACCGATATTGCCCAGCATAAATTCCGCACGAAGCAGCCCTACCTCAAAGTCAGGGACGTTACGCAACCGGGACAGGAACAAGGCTTGACCGACATCGGCCAAAATCAGGCCGACCTTGGTCTTTGTGGCAGGAAGCTCCGCCACGTTGACCTCTCCACCGACCTCGACCAGCGGCAACTCTCCGCGATACACCTTGCCGCGCGAGCCGTCGACAGTCACCTGTTGCCCTTCCAGAGAACGAAGGGCTTCCAGTCGCTGAATACCGATAATGGCCGGAATACCCAATTCACGGGAAGTAATGGCGGCATGACTGGTATCACCGCCGACATCGGCAAGAATGGCTGAGGCAATACGCATGCCCGGCACCATATCCGGATCGGTCCGTTCGGCAGCAAGGATGTCGCCCTTGTCGATCTTGTTCAACTCCAACGCAGATCGAAGATATTTAACCGTCCCTTGCCCGGCCCCACGGGAAGCACCGTTACCTTCAAGGATAACTTCCGCTGATTCAATCGACTTTTTGTCGACTTCAAGACGCCGCATGAAGATGGTATCGGGATGCAATTCAAAATCTTCATTCCAACGGGTTTCCGGGCGCGCCTGAACAAACCAGAGCCGGTCCGTCTTGTCGATACAAAATTCGGTATCCATGATCATGCCGTCATAGGCAAGAGAAATGGCGCGTACCCCCTGGGCAACCATTTCTGCCTGAGCAATGGACAACGCCCAACGGAAAACGTCGTTATCCGGCACCTTGACAACATGCGTGCCGCTCCCATCGTCTTTGTAGACGATCTTCTTCTCTTTGCAGCCCATATAGCGGATAACGACTTCATGACCGCCATCACGTTGGAATACGTAAAATTTGTCCGGTGTGACCATGCCACCGACAACGGCTTCACCAAGGCCGTAGCTGGCATCAATGGAAACCAGATCATTGCGATCTGTTCCGCGACATCCCGTTGCCGTATCCGCACTGAATGCCGTACCGGAAATAACCGGATTGATCATGCGCATGAGGCATACGGACAAGGAAGTGTGTTCGATGGCCCACTCTTTCTTTGCGATTTCCGCAATAGAATCATCACCGGTCTCTTCTGCCTTGGTGATCGCATCGAGAATAGCTTCACGGCGGTAAGTCATTGACCGCAGATTATAGGCGGAAGCACAATCCCAATGATAGGCTTCAAGGCAGGTATCGGGACCGACAATATTAAGATAGGTGTCCTGCAAACCGGCAAAGGCCTTTTTCCGACTATCTTCACCAGCTGCGGAAGAACGAACGGCTACCGGAACGTCATCCATTCCGGCTTCTGCACAGATTGAATTGTATGCGCCTTTGACTTTTTTTGCGATTTCAGCAGGAACGTCAACAGACAGGATTGCCGATTGCACAAGAACAGACCGCATACGAAGCTGGTCAATTCCTTCCGGCGACGTCGCAAAGCCGTCCACAACGTTGTTGATGAACGTCCTCAGCTTGATCAATGTGCCGGAAGCCTTTTGGACCTCTTCACGAACCTTTTTACCAACCCGCCTGACAAAATGCTGTAAAAACTCCGCATCCTGATTGACCTCATCGGAATTCCAGTCAACGCTTTTGTACTCTTTGTCAACGGTGGAACGCACAACAGAGGCATTCACTTTGGTTTCATCCAATAATAGATGAAATGCATGAGAGGAAATGGCCCTGAACTCAGGAGCACGAATACCGGAAACCTGACTGATTATGGCTGTATTGTAATTCTTTCCACCGACCAATAGCTCGGCCTCTTCGCCGATAGCTTTGATTTCCGCGCCATCCAGAATCAATTTTTGCTTGAGCTTTTCAATCGTTGTATTCGTTTTTTGGACTTTACCGGCCGCAGCTTTCCCTGTTGCCTTTTTTTGCGCTTTTGCCATCGCTTCCTCCTGGATATCATGTCCCTTTTATTTGAAGGCTCACGATCCCGTTGGTCATTAACGTTCACATAGAGAGATCAACAACAATACCATCTTCACCATTCGCTTACCGCCAATTCCACACACTCGTCAACGAAACAATTGGTTCTACCATTAAACATTTTTTTTGTTAATCTCACTCTGTTTTTATGCATCACGATAGAAACTCTATTGAACTTCACACTCAGAATAACAAGGACCGGCAGGCAGTTATTGCCAACCGGTCCCAATACAGCCCTATGCTATTCCTGGCTCCGTTCAAGCGCTTTTATGCTAAACCAATTTTACCCAATAGAGTATTTTTTTACATTTTCTGACCGCAATTCGGACAAAAATTACAATCTTGGACCGGCACATTGAGCTTGCATGTGGGGCAGGTTCCGGCAGCAGGTCCAAGTTCGACAATGAGTTCACCCTCAACAACCGGAATCATTTTTTTATCTTCCGTGTAGTTACCAGCCTTGAGTACTCGCCGAACCATGGCATCAACAGGGGCGACAACAGCCTTTTCCTGCTTCATGATGGAGATGTTGAACAGTTCCTCTCCTGCCTTGACCAAATCACCTGGCTCGACATGAGTTACCCACAAGTCGCCGTTACTTGGCGACCCCACATGGTATTCATTGGCAGGATCGGCCATTTCCGTGGAATCCGTGCTACCGGATTCCGGTTCGGCGACCTTAACCTGATGGCTAAGAATTTCTGAATCAAGCACATACCGAACAACGCTCATTCCATTTTTGTCCGGTTCGGAGATATCCAAAATGCGCATACGGTGAGGCTTCTTGTGGTCCCCCTGGAAGTGCAGGATTTCCCCCTTCTCTATTCCTTCAAACCAGACATCTATCGGCAGATTGTTGATGTTCCCGTATGCTTCACAAAACTCAATGGTTTTGATGGCGTCACCGGGATGGTTGAGATACATGACAAACTCTTCCTCTGTAGGCTGACGATGCAAACGCTTTCGCAACGCCTCCTTTTCAGCGGCAAGATCAATATCACTCACGGTTTGCAAGGGAGATGCTTCCGTACGTTCGGCGATGGCGGTTTTCCAGCCTTTGCCGAATGCCGATTGGTATACCCAATCCTCCGGGAATCCGAGAGGCAGTTTCCCGAATTTACCAAGAAGCAAATTCCTGAACGCGTCATTGGAGTCTCGATAGATATCCAATCTGGCCAATCGTTCGTGAGCTGTCAGCTCTTCTTCTTTGCAAAGATTCACGATATCGAGCATATTCAACAGTCGGCGAACCGCACGCTCCCCACCGCGCTTAAACGCACCGGTAACAGCAAGAAATGCGGTATTCCATGTAATTTGGGAACCGGGGGTGACATCATGATATCGAACGATTTTGCGTGTTCCTTCAAGGAATTTAAGCATATACGGCAACAGCTTAATATACCCCTGCTTCAAGGCTCCTTCCTGTGAAGAGGACGTTGCACCACCGGGCATGCAGTGACGGACCACGTCATGATCAATCCCCTGAAAATACGGGGCGGTATATTTGTCATAATAGGGCATGATCTGTTTGAGTTGGAAGTTCGTCGCACGGATCATGTCTTTATCCAGATGTGTCTTCAGACCGATTTCGTCCTCAAGATACGCCGCAGTTGAAAGGACTTCCCCCTGCCCATACCACCGAACAGAAGCACCGATGGCAACATCGACAATATGTGCTCCGGCTTCTGCGGCTGCCCCCATGGTGGGAACAAACAAACCGTCCGTATAATGGCGATGACTGTGAATAACGAGCTCCGGGTACTTTTGGGTAATGGCACCGATAAGCTCTTTCATGAATCTTGGTGGACACACACCAGCCATGTCTTTTAGGCCGAGAATGATTCTCTTTTCCGCCTGTTTCCGGGAAACTCCGGCCACATCGGCACACATGGCGATAATTTCATTGGTCACGGTCAGATACCGTTCTACAGTGAAGCCCTTGGCCCACGATAGGGAAATGGCAGGCTCAAAAATATTCTTTGTGGAATTGAGCGCCACCTCGGCAAAGGGACGCATATTTTCAATATGATTTAAAAAATCAAAGCAACGAATAACGTCATAATGCTCGTTGATCATTTCACCGGTCAATCGCATAACGTTTTTGGGTTGTGGCTTGTACCCAAGAACATTGGTGGAACGAATCAGGATTTGCTTCAATGTATGGGGCGCAAATTTGTTCCATTCTGCGGCCTCGGAAAACGGGTATGTCATATTGGCGAGCATTGCCACATGGAAATGCGCGCCACCACCGTTTTCAAGGGAAAAGAACCCGCATTTATCAAGAGTCGGACCAATAATACGGTCCTCAGCCAAACGAAAACGATTTCCCGAATTGGACTGCGTGATGTCACGAGTTGTGGTATCCGTCATATGAACGATGCCAGCTTCGCGATCAGAACGCAGTCTATCCAGAATGGCATCACGATCCATGCCGCGTGTGATTGAAGGCTCGAACCCCGAAGCCACTTCCGGTGGTTCGGCCAACTCGAATCGACCAACACGGCGATCTTCACGGCCCCGATATTCACCTAATTGGATATATTTATTATACCCCATGGCAGAAATCTCGGCCACCAAACGGGTCATTCTCAACGAATACGGCTCACGGTCCGAATAATCCATGAGTTCCGCATAGTTTTGACGAACAAAATTGGTGTCGTAATTTGCCTCAATAAACGTGGGATGATCAATGATTTTTCGATGAAACGGTATGGTCGTTTTCAAGCCGCCGATCATGTATTCGCGCAATGCACGATTCATGAGAGCGACAACTTTCTTCCACGAATTTCCGTAAGCGATCAACAAGGAGGCGGCAGAATCGTAGTTGGACGGGAACCGATAGCCGTCACCGATACAGGAATCGATACGGATTCCCTGTCCGCCCGGAGAAAGGTATCGTGTGATACGCCCGGAATTGGGTTCAAAATTCTTCTGTGGGTCTTCACAATTAATGCGACACTGGAGAGCCCATTGATAGGGTTTTGTATTTTCTTCGGTCAGGCGCAATGTTGCACCAAAGGCAATGGCGATTTGCTCTTCGACCAAATCAATCCCGTACCGACATTCTGTAATGCCGTGCTCTACCTGCAACCGGGTATTGACCTCAATGAGATACGGCTCCCCGTGGGCATCTACCAGAAATTCGACCGTCGCCAAGGAATAATAGCCCGAAGCCTTGATGAGTCGTCGGGAATACTCTTTTAACTGTTCTCTGAGGGCTTCGGTATACCTGGGCCACGGAGAAGGCGTGATTTCGATCAGCTTTTGATGATTCCGCTGCACCGAGCAATCGCGTTCATCAAAACAAAATATATTACCGTATTTGTCGGCAATAACCTGAATCTCAATATGGCGAATTGAGGTTAGCAGTTTTTCAACATACAGACGCGGGTTGCCGAAAGAAGCCTGTGCAAGGGCTGAAGCCTTGGAAAAAGCCGTTTCAAGGTCTTCCTCTTTGTGCACTTCATAAATACCACGACCACCACCACCGCCTTCGGCTTTGAGCATAACCGGGAAGCCTATTTCCTGAGCGAGCTTTTTCGCTTCCGGTATGGACACCGCCCCTTCCGAGCCGGGAACAACCGGTACACCTTCCTTGATGGCAAGATTTCTGACGGCAACCTTGTTACCCAAAATTCGCATGGGTTCTTGCGGAGGACCGATAAAAACAATACCCGCCTCTTCACATCGGGCAGGAAACGTATCGTCTTCGGACCCGAATCCCCAACCAGGGTGGATGGCGGCAATATCATTTGCCTTGGCTTCCCGGATAATCTGGTCCAGATCAAGATAGGCACGAGGATCGGCACCGAGCATGAGCAATTCATTGGCACCGGATGTCGCAGGCGATGTTTTATCAACGTCTGTGGCGGTCATAACCGCTTTTGCGTTGAACATCTCGGAAATGGAACGGCTGATGCGCCTGGCCGAGATTCCCCGGTTGGCGACCAATATACGTTTTCCCTTGACCTCTGCAAGCACCTCTTCAAAGGACTTCGGTTGCATGGATTTTACTGACTCCTTGAGACAAAAACAGGTTAACACCACCTTACGCAAGCAACTGTTCTGCCACTACAAACACAGAAACTACAGGGGTGCTATCGAACCGGAAAAGAGGACAGACTCCCTTCCGTCACGGCGTATGACGAGCCCACCGAGAGGCGAAATCCCTACGATATCAGCATAGTATACGTCACGCTCCCTCTCAAGGATTCGGACGCGATGGCCCAACCAGACAAGCCGATTGGTCATAGCTGCAAGGAACTCTGCTGGCTCCAACTCGGTGAACACATTTGTATACACGTTTTTCCCCCGGTTTACAAGGGTTCGCCATAGCTCCAGAGGACCGGTACAGGCCGTATCCATTTGTAACACCGCTGCCGGAACAGAGTGATCTTCACGCATTTTTTCGTTCGGAGGGGATGCAACAAGGTTCACCCCCATGCCCAAAATGACCGTCCCATTTTTCTCCTCAATCAACATTCCACCCACTTTACGGTCGTCCTGAAGAAAATCGTTTGGCCATTTCAGTGCCACCGTTGCACCGGCAAACTCAAAGGATTCAGCAAAAACGTATCCACAGACAAGGGGCAACAAATCGTTCACCGAATCCTTCCATAAACTGTCAACATTCTTTTTCGGTAGCACCACCGAAACATGCAGGTTGCCCGCCGGAGAGACCCAATGTCGGCGCAACTGCCCCCGTCCATCGCTCTGACGGACCGCAAGGACAGCCCCCCACTCCCCCAGTAGCCCTTTCTCCACCAAGTACCGCGCGACTTCCATTGTTGAGGTGCACTCATTGACCACGACAGTCACTGTTTCGGTCGGCGTTGTACTTTGGACAAAACGCCCTAACCCGGCAACCGTGGCCCCCTTATTCCACTCGCCACAGGAGGTCATACTGTTTTCCCAATTGGGTGAAGTAGCGCGAACCGCTTCCACCGAAGTAGGAGAAGAGCCCCCTTCACCCCCTGTTTCCCACACGTAAATTCCTGGTAGCAGCATGCGTTGCCTTATGGTATTGATGTTATATAATGAATATTTATCTTGCCGGTGGTGCTGTTCGTGATCTGTTGCTGGGTAAACCCATTGCAGACCGCGACTATCTCGTCACCCACACAACACGACAGCAGTTTCTCAAGGCCTTCCCGAAAGCGGAAGAAGTCGGACGCGCTTTCCCCGTCTTTCTTCTGCATAAATCGGAATTTTCCTTTCCAAGAGGGAAGACCATTGAGGAAGAATTAGAATCCAGAGACCTGACTGTCAATGCTCTCCTCCTGGATACACATGGCGAATTGCTTTGTCACCCGAACAGTCTTGAGGATATCGGAAACCGTGTCTTGCGTCCGGCCTCGTTTCAATCATTCGTCGATGATCCCCTCAGAGTGTTTCGGGCAGCGCGGTTCTGGGCCAAATACCCGGAGTTCACCCCACACGCCTCACTGATCGAAACCATGCAGGCCATTGCCGACATGGGGCTTCTGGAAAAGATTGCCGCAGAACGTATCGGACAGGAAACCATAAAAGCCCTTTCCACCCAATCCCCTGGTAATTACTTGCGGCTTTTAAGCAAAGGAGGTTGCCTTGGCCCCTGGTTTGAAGAATGTATACCCGGTGTCGACATGCCCGCAGGTCCTCCGCAATATCATGACAGTAGCGTTATGGAGCACACATGCCGCATCATGGACAACCTTGCGGGAGACACCATCGCCGTCTGGATGGGACTGTGTCATGATCTGGGAAAAAACTTCACCGCCAGGGAACACCTTCCCAAGCACCACGGTCACGACAAACGGGGCATTACCCCGGCAAAGGAACTGGCAGAACGAATTCGGCTCTCCAATAGATACGTCACGGCCGGAACCAAGGCCGCCCGTTGGCATATGATAGGCGGACAATACGACCAACTGAGGCCGGGAACAAAGGTGGATATTCTGATTGATGCCCACTTTGCAAGACTCCTTTCTCCCCTGTTCAAGCTGATCAAAGCCGATCAGGGAAAGGATTTCATGCAACAGGCTCATGACGACCTTGCAACGATTCTCCCGGTGCAATTACCCCCGAAAAGCAGAAATCTCGGTCCTCAATCCGGTAAAATCCTCCGAATGTTGCGTGCCGAGCAATTGGCAAAAACGACAAAAAAAACAACGCCTGTGTGACAAGAAAGATGTGACCGCATACGCCCCTCACAATGGATATTGCTTTTGCCCGACCACGTAACGCCCACGCCCCAACCGCAGGCGTAGCCCAGCTACGGTGAGGATTAAAACAGGTCTGGCAACGCAGCAGATGCGCCGCTATCGCGAGCCGGCGCGCCGTGCACACCAAACCTCTTGAAAGAGGTTCCCGACACCCTCCAGAACTTTTTGGGTTCGCTTCGCTCAGGGGGGCACCAACTTGGACAGATTGTTCTTTTTTGACACGCACTTTGTCAAAGACACGCCAAGCTATACGTCTCTTCTTCTCCCTCACCACGTAAAATTCCATGCGTCCTCCTCTTCCCCGCCCCCTTCTATACGTCCTTCTTCCCGACCACACGAAGTTCCATGCGTCCTTCTCTCACCCGACACCGTGAGGCTTGCAAGAGTGGTACAGCTACAAGGCGCCGATCTTGTTTTAACCGCAGGCGTAGCAGCGCTACGGTGAGGATTAAAACAGGGTCGGCAACGCAGTAGATGTGCCGCTATTGCAAGCCGGCGCGCCGTGGAAACTAGGTCCGGCAACGCAGTAGATGCGCCGCTCTCGCAAGCCGACGCGCCGTGCTGTATCCATGAGAGCGCGTGTGGCAAGGTTGCCAAAGCAAAAGATTGTTCACGCCTTTGATACTGCGGAGAAGCGCGGGAGAATCAAGCCGCACTGGCTCCGCAGGAACTGTCCGCTTCGCTCCCGGCTGAAGCGCGGAAAAGGATGCGCCTGTCGGCGTGAGATGTATGTTGGCGCGGGATACATGACTGAAAAGTACGCTCAAACTGAATAAGCTAAAAAAAGCCGCCTCTAAAGGCGGCTTTTTTTATCGGACCCTCGTCTCCCTGCCACAGCAGGCGGGTGTCAGGCGAACCGAGATAACAGGCTACGGCCCCTCGGTCACCGTCAGAATTCATAATAACATAGGAATAAATAAAGTCAAATGAGTGCGTCCCCCTTAAAGATGCGATTGGGCATGTCCTTGAACGGACTTGGCTTTTCCATGACGATCAGCCATCAGGCATATAACAATTTTAAATTACTAAGTATAATTGATACCCGGCATTTATCCATATTATCGGGGTAGCGTATCGTCAAAATATTCTATATACTTTTTTATTCATTCCGGTTGCAATCACCCCTGACATGGAAGATTTTTTTTCATTGGGAACATGCCACGGAAGAAGAAAATCTGGCTGACTATGGTATGGCAACTGGCTTTGACAAGCCCGTCATTTGATTTATAGCCGGTTGAACCGCTCCTCCCGGCAAACGCCTTGAACAGGCCTCGTCTAATACGGGAAAGAGGCGGTGGCATTGAAAAGAAGTGGGACGCCATGCGAAAAGCCAAATTTTCCGTTTACTCCAATCTTGAAATCATTGCCGAAGCGACAGCCAAGGCGTTACAATAACGAGATTCACAATTGAAAATACTGCTTCTTGATTTAGGTAAAATTATACGCGGCGGGCAACGGCAGGTCTACTACCTTGCCCGGAGCCTTACACAGTCTCCCGACTTTGAACCGCTGGTAGTCATACCGAAAAATACGCCCTTACAAACCTTTCTTGAGGATGCGGATATACCCCATATCTGTATTCCCTCGTCAAGCGACTTGAATCCATGGAATATCTTTTGTTTTTTACGTATTGTCGCCACATTTCAACCGGCCATCATTCACACAAATGACGCCAAAGGCGCGTCACTCGGTGCCCTTGCCAAAAAATGGCTTGGGGAATTTACATTGGTTCATAGCCGTCGCGTTTCCTATAAGCTCAAGTCGGGATGGGGCAAAAAAAAATACCTTCTTGGCGATGCCATAGTTGCCGTGAGTCGTGAAATTTACGAAGTGCTGGTTGAGTGTGGTATTCCTGAAGACAAAGCCACTGTCATTCATAGCGGAATAGACGCCGAGCTCTATTCCACGGAAAAACACAACGCTTCACGACTCACATTGGGAGCAGTGGGAGCACTGAGCTCTCAAAAAGGGTTTGAAGTACTTATTGAGGCATTGGCTGAACTGAAAAAAAATACTTCAATGCCCGACTGGCAATGTCTCATTGCCGGGGACGGTCCACTTCTTCAACAACTAAAAAAACAAGCTGAACAACTCGGACTGGCTGAGTCAATCCTGTTCCTTGGATATAAAGACAGTAAAGAAGTCTTGCCCCAAATAGATATCCTTGCCGTTCCATCCGTTGACGGCGAAGGCTCCAATGCGGTGATCAAAGAAGGATGGGCCAGTGGCACGCCGGTGATCACGTCTGATCTTCAATCCAACCTTGAACTCGTAACCCATGCATACGACGGTCTTATTTTCCGAAACCGTAACGCAAAAGAATTGGCTGACGCATTGGTACAAATCGCCACTGATCCCACATTGGCCCAACAACTGGTTAAAAACGGCTCAAAAACCGTGGACAAATTCACCGACAACATCATGGCTGATAGGTATATGAAATTATACAAACAGCTTACCGCATGATTATTCATAAAAAGACACTTAAACAAACTCGCCATCAAGTAGCAGGTGAGAAAAATAGCCTGCGGCGAATGAAACGTAATAGGGAACAAAGTCCATAAAGACAGCCCCGCCCATCACGAACACGGGGACAGCGAGGATCGGCACCGGGACAAGGAGCATGGCCCACCATGTATGCGTCCACCCCCTGTGAGGACCGATTGCCGGAAGCATGGCAAAAAAGCCCAACCATGAAGCCCATACATATTGCTGTTTGACAATCAGACCAAGATCAACAACAGCAAAGACCAAATAGTATATGTTTTGGCCTTTGGAATTAGTATCGACATCGGGAAACAGGGCACCAAGCAGACAAAATCCGATCAGCCCGGCGATCATGGGTAGATCAAGGGTCAACCATCCAAAGAGGACGACACCCACCAATCCCATGACGGCAAAAAACAGTCCACCGACAAGATGTCCTTTATATCCAGGCATTAAATAGCTTACGATTTGTCCATTTACGAAACGCTTAAAGTAATAAAACTGGCCCAAAGCCACGTCAGCGTCAACAGCAATCATTGTGCATATAAATATATAATGCAGAAATGCTAGCCTGATACACGTCTTTATTCAAGCCTCATTCCGCAATGGAAAAAACACGCATTTCCTGTGTGCCAGGCATCGATCTTTGGCAAAAACGACGCTGGCAGGACTTCTTTTGGCCTCTTCCCATTCAAACGTCCTTGTATCCATGAGAGCGTGTATGGTGAGGTGTCAAAGCAAAAGATTGTTCATGTGTTTGATCTACCAAGAAGCGCGGGAGAGCCAAGCCGCGCTCCCTTAGCAGGAGCCATCCGCTTCGCTCTCGGCTGACGCGCAGTAAAGGATGCGCCTATCGGCGTGGGCTGTATGATTGGCCCAAAAGGCTATCAATTACATTACGTCTGAAGACTGCAATTCTTCGATCTGCTTATCGATTTCCATTTGTAATTTCACAGGAAGCCCCATGATATCCGTATTGAGAAATCCACGAACAATGGTTGACGTGGCTTCATCTTCATCCATGCCACGAGCCATCAGATATTCAATCTCATCTTGAGCAATCTTGCCGACGGAGGCTTCATGGGAAAGCTCAACGCCTTCGGCTGTGCCGTCAAGCTCTGGAATGGCCCATATACGGCCATCGCCAAGGATCAATCCCTGACACTCAAGATGCCCCTTGCTCGGAACATGAAATGCACCGATATGCCCACGATTTATGATTGTACCACCTGTGGCAATGGTACGGGCGATGATTTCACAACGCGTATTGGGAGCATCCATGATCACGCGATTCCCCATGTCCAGATGTGATCCCTTGGGGGCCACGACAACAGAGTTGAAACGAGCCACAGAATTTTCACCAGCCATGGTGATTGTCGGATACATCTGCAAATCCTTTACCGGCTTGAGCAACACATAGTTGGAAAGGAATTTGCCGCCCTCCTCCACGACGCCGGCAGAACGCGGTCGAACCGCAACATCTTCTCCCCAGTTATGAACCATGGTGAACGTCAATGAGGCATTTTTCTTGACAAAAAATTCAGACATTCCCAGATGGGCACCGGATTTGACACCATGAGCAACGGAACATCCGGTAGCAGGACTGTATCGGATCCTTAATTTTGGCACCAGCCTTGACTCGAATGAAGTAGCCGCCATGCAAATTATCATGGGCTGACCGAGTAAACTCATCCTCCTCCTTGTCAATAAGAGTCCACATATACTCTGTAAGCCCATTATACTTTTTCATGGCATCCTTGATGTCCATGATTTCAACGTTCTCATCAAGTGACGTGCAGTGAACACTGGATTGATCCATCTGCAAAAAAGAGGCAGAACGGGTCTCAAGGTCAGAGACCACCCCGGCCATGAGTAAATGGTCTTTATCTTCCTGAGACAAGTCATTCAATTCATTGATTGAATCTTGATTCAGACCCTCAAATTGAAAATCATTAAGATCAACTTCTTTCATTTTATCTAACTCCAAACCGCTAGTTCAGGCAACGAACACACTCTTGATATCCGTGCTCGCGGATGTGGTCCAAAATATCTCTGGGACGCCCTTCACAGCACAGATGTCCTTGATACAATACCTGACCGCGATCAGCGTTGACGTAATCAAGAATGTATCCGGTATGGGTGATGATCAGACCGGCAGTTTTGGTCTGCTGTTTACGTTCTTTCAAGCTAAGGTCGGAATCTACGTTGAAATTACCGTCCAGGACATCCCGGGCAACCTTTCCGACCAGCTGCATGTTTTCCATATCCACGCCGGATTCCGGCTCATCAAACAAAACCAGATCAGGCTGTTGTGCCATAAGCTGCAACAACTCGGAGCGTTTGATTTCTCCACCGGAAAAACCGGCATTGATGTCACGATCAAGAAAGTCCTTCATATTGACCTTGTCTGCCAATACATCCGGGTCCACATCGCCCGAACGAGAACAGCGTTGAACAAGATGGCGCGTACGAAGACCATGAATCGTCGGAGGACGCTGAAAAGACATCCCCATACCAAGCCGGGCACGTTCATACATAGGAGCATCCGTGATGTCTGTTCCCTTGAAATAAATCTTCCCCTTGGAAATTTCATACCCGGAAAATCCCATCAACGACATAAGCAGGGATGTTTTACCTGACCCATTGGGGCCGAATAAAATAAATGTTTCCCCTTCCTTTATCTCAAGATTGATTCCTTGCAGAACCTCTTTATCACCAATGTTGACATGCAAGTCTTCTATGGTCAGCATGTGTGGCCTCACTTTGAGTCAATGTGCAAACAGGCTCTTTACTTAAGCCTGCACAGGAAGTCCAGTGAATCATACGCGATACATTATCCATCACGGTGCATCCTGTCCGTCTTTCAAATAAGCACTACCGCGATAAAAGCAACACATGGAGAGGCCATAATGGGGAAAAAAAAACGAATTACCGACCTAAAGGATCTCAAGGGGTTGAATTTGAAAAAGGAAGACAAAAAAAAGGATGTTTACAGTCTGCCTTACGAAAAAAGCCCCAAACCAGTGAAGGAAGAAGTTACTCAACCGGCAGAGGAAGAAATCTTCATGGCGGCCATGCAGGGAGTGGACCCAATAAACAATTCCAAAGGCCGACAGGTCTCTCCACCTTCCAGGCCAACAATAAAAACCGCTTTAATTGATCTTGAAGAGCAGGCCAAAAAAGATCTCCGGGGCTTTATTCGTGGCGATATTGAGTTTGAACTCGAATACACCGAAGAGTTTATGTACGGCTATGTCCGAGGGCTGGATATCAAGACGTTCCAACAACTCAAGGCCGGCTCATTGAGTATCGCCGCCCACCTTGATCTTCATGGGATGACGTCCGATCAGGCATACGACAATCTCTTGTTCTTTCTACGTGAAAGCTACATGCAGGGGCATCGTTGCGTGCTCATCGTAACGGGTAAAGGGCTCAACTCCCCCAGTGGGCACTCCATCTTGCGCAGAAAGGCTGAGGACTGGCTGACGCACAGTCCGCTCAAACGTGTTGTTCTGGCGTTTTGCACTGCTTGCCCCAAGGACGGTGGAGCCGGGGCTCTTTACGTACTGCTGAGAAAGCAAAAAAAGTCTCAGGGAAAGATGACGTGGGATAAAGTTCATAACTGGGAAGATGACTGATGAAAGCCTGTCGACGAGTATTCACCTGTGGTCATTGCTCATTGGCTTACCTGGTTTTGTCCCCGCAAATGCCCCTTGACCAAGTTGCCGACACGAGTTTTATCAGCGGCATTGATACAAAAAAATCAGGGCCGAAACATACTTCCTGTACGCTTCGGCCCTGATCGCAGACTGCCGACAAACCGCCATCCGCTACGCTCTTTCAAAAAGCTCAAACCGCAGTCTGACTACGCAACAATCTGAATCATTTTCAAGCTCTTCCAGTGCAAGCGTCCTTATGAGAGCACTGTGGTGCGGTTGCCAAAGTAAAAGATTGTTCACGCATTTGAGCTACAGAAGCGCGGGCGGCCAAGCCGCGCTCGCTTCGCGTCAGCCGTCCGCTTCGCTCCCGGCTGACACGCGGTAAAAGATATGCCTGTCGGCGCGGGATGCATGATGGAAAAGTATGCTCAAACGGGATGAGCCCATTTTCATGCCTTACAGCTGACGGTGTTCAGTCTGATGAATTATTTTTTCCCATTAAATCTGGATAGCGACAGCCTCTTCGGTCGGAAGATGCTCGGCTCCCCCCTCACGCCCGACCATTTCCTTGGCTATGGCAAGCTCTTCGGCAGAGAATATCTTATTGATGTTGATAATAATGATAAACTGCCCGTTCTGACGTCCCATCCCCTTGATGTATTCCGCGTTGATGGCAGCACCCATTTTCGGTGCTGGTTCAATGTTGTCCGGTGTCATTTCAAACACTTCTCGAACGGAATCCACGAGAGCACCCATGACGGTGGATTCCCCGTCAAATTCAATCTCGACAATGATAATACAGGTATCGACAGTGTCTTCGCCTTTCGACATTCCGAGCTTGCGGCGCATGTCAACGACCGGAACGGCGTTCCCACGCAAATTGATAACACCGCGCATGAACTCAGGAGTACGAGGAATCTTGGTAATGGAAGTCAACTCCAAGACCTCACGTACCGTGCCGATGTCCAAGGCAAAAATTTCTTTACCAAGAGTGAACGTCAAAAATTGATTGATATCCTTCAGTTCTTTATCTGACATCTCTTTTCCTCCGATGTTGAGGACGTTAAACAAACTTTTCCCCATACTGCTCTTGGGCAGTAGTAGGGACTCCATTGTGCGTCTGAACCAAATGTTGTACACAATTATACCTTGTTTCTTTCAAAAGAAACAAGGTATAATTGTGTACTTTTAAAAATTTTAGTTCCCCCATCTCCCCTTCTCTTTTTAATGCTTAAATCGTAAAAAAAACAGACTGTTGAAAATTTTTCCTGAAAAATTCATTGACAACAGACACAGTCACACGTACAAACACTCCTCGCGTCGGGATGTAGCGCAGTCTGGGAGCGCACTTGAATGGGGTTCAAGGGGTCGGAGGTTCAAATCCTCTCATCCCGACCAGACAATGAAATACCCCGGTGGGCCGACGAAAAATTGGCCTGCCATTTCATTGAAAACAGCCTAAAAAGCTGACGTAGCTCAATCGGTAGAGCGCATCCTTGGTAAGGATGAGGTAGGCAGTTCAATCCTGCTCGTCAGCTCCATATATCAAATAAAATCGCCTTTTTAACGGAAGGCGATTTTATTTTTTTCTGCTTTGCAGGGAGATTCCAAGGGACTGTGACGGCATATTCGGACCGCCCCTCCTGCTCCACTCTTGATAAACACCGTACCTCATTTCAACAATCGCTATCAAAGCGGCAGATTTTGGTCGATTAAGAGATAATACGGTTTGAGGGTACTTTTCCATCATGCATCCCGCGCCGACAGGCGCATCCTTATGCTGCGCGTCAGCCGGGAGCGAAGCAGACGGCTCCTGCACAGCGAGCGCGGCTGACCCTCCTGCGCTTCCTGGCAGATCACACACGTGAACAATCTTTTGCCTTGGCAACCTCGCCACACGCGCTCTCATGAATAAAAGGACGCTTGAAACGGAAGAGCCCAATTTGGGGGTCCATTTTCAGCGGCCAATTTTGGGGTGGATACCCACCCCAAAGAAAAACTCAAGAAGTTCCGAAAAGACAGGCGCATATGCCGGATTTATTGCGAATTGAAGCTCAACTGATTCTCATTCATACGGGTTGCACCAATTTTTATTATGTACTACAATTCAAATTCTTTATAAAAATAGACACATTCCGCAACAAACGAATTCATTGTGACCGCACTTGAACAAACATTCGCTCATGGCGATTCCTTTATACATAGCATCAATCCACGTATCAGATTATTGTGTTCGGGACTGCTTGCCATACCCTTTGCCCTGCTCGATAGTGTTGATCAGGCACTATTTTCAATGTTTACGGGAATATTACTTGGCAGTATGGCACAATTACCTTTTTACCAAGTTGTAAACAGGCTCTTGACTGTCAACCTGTTTATTCTGTTTCTTTGGATTTTCCTCCCGTTTTCCACGCCGGGAAACCAGATAGCATCGATAGGACCGCTCACGGCCACGGATGCCGGCCTCAAGCTTGCTACGCTTATTTCCCTCAAATCAAACGCCATCGTCCTCACAGTCATAACGCTTATCGGAACAATCAAGGTGCAGGACTTGGGTCCAGCTCTTCAATGCCTCAAAGTGCCTACCAAGCTATGCCACATACTCCTTTTTACCTATCGATACATTTTCGTTATCCACCAGGAATACAAAACAATGCGGCAAGCCATGACGGCACGGGGGTTCCATCCCCGCACAGATCGACACACCTATCAAACCTACGCATGGCTGGTCGGCATGCTCCTGATAAAAAGCTGGGACCGGGCCGAACGCGTTCATGACGCCATGCTTTGTCGTGGATTTCGTGGACGGTTTTACTCCCTCACAACATTCACTACTGCAAGGCGGGATTACCTGTTTCTCACGTTCTGTCTGTTTTTAGCCGCAACGCCCTTCTGCCTGAACACTGTTTGCCGAGGCTTCATATGAGTCACAGTATTATTGAATTGAACAAGATAGTATATGCGTTTTCAGGACGAAAACCTATTTTGGATGGATTGAATTTCCATCTGCATACAGGAGAAAAACTCGGCCTGTTTGGCCCGAACGGGGCCGGAAAGACAACCATGCTCCATATCTTGATGGGCCTGCTCACACCCCAATCCGGCGAAATCATTCTCTTTGGAAAACATATGAGCAACGGTACATCCTTTGACGAAGCCCGTCTGAAAATAGGCTTTCTCTTTCAACATTCCGATGACCAATTGTTTTGCCCCACGGTGCTTGATGACGTGGCTTTCGGGCCGCTGAATCAAGGGTATTCTCAGGAAGAATCCAGAAGAAAAGCCATTGTGGCACTCGAAAAAGTCGGCCTATACGGCTTTGAGGACCGTGTTCCCTACCACCTCTCCGGTGGAGAAAAAAAGCTCGTGGCACTGGCGACAATTCTTGCCATGGCCCCTGAGGTGTTGATTCTGGACGAGCCCACCACAGGCTTGTCACCGGAAGCAAAAGAACGGCTTATCAACATTCTTCAGGAACTCCCCATGGCTCGACTGGTTGTATCCCACGAACCGGATTTCCTTGCAGCCACAACCGATAAACTCTTTTCCATGCGGGACGGACAAATCAATTCCGGCAAACTCAAACCCCATACGCATACACATGTACACGAAGAAGGTGACATTCCTCACCAACACGAGTAAACAACACGCTCCCAAGAGAATATCACCCTTTTTAAATAAAAACTAAAGTGAAACTTTAACAACGTAAAGCGATCTCTGTATATCTATCTGTCATTATTAAAAAAATATAAAATGGAACTCTCTCCTGGCAATTGAGATTGACGACCTATATACTCTCGATGGCCCGTTGCTACTTGGGGTCGCTTAAAACAATTACTTCTCATGCCCGAAACTCTCAGCGAACAAATGTCACAGGCTCCATATCGGACTATCTGGAGTCTTGCATGGCCTCAAATCATTTTGATGTTTTTTCATTTCTGTATTGGAATGACTGATGTCTGGGTTGCCGGACACATCAATAGGGAAGTACAGGCCTCTCTCGGTATCATATCACAATCATTATTTTTTTTACTTATTGTTGCTGTGACGATAGCCAATGGCTCCGTTGCAGCCATCAGCCAGTCCGTTGGTGCCGGACTCCATAGACGGGTCAAACGCTATGTCGGCCTCTGTCTCCTGCTGGCCCTGATGCTCGGTAGTGTGTTTTTGATCATAGGTCTGCCCATTCAGGGGCTACTGCTCTCCGCTCTTCAGGTACCTGTGGAAATGCGCCCGATCACGGAATACTACTTATTCGTATACCTTCTTATCCTCCCTTTCTATTATATACTGATCATTACCAATGCGGTCTTCCGTGCCAGAACGCAGGTGAAGAATCCTCTGTATTCAATGCTGGCAGTTACCCTGCTGAATACATTTCTCGATTTAGGTCTTGGTCTCGGATGGTTCGGTATGCCCAATATCGGCTTCAAGGGGCTTGCCTGGGCGACCTTCGCCTCTATTACCGCTGGCGCACTGGTAAACCTGATCATTTTGTCAAGACAGGGTATGCTCAGGCCTGACAGCTTCGCTCCCTGGCGCTGGACAAAGCGGGCAATTCCCTACCTTGCCAAAGTCGCATGGCCTGCCGGGCTTCTTCAGATAGTCTGGAATTTAGGATATCTTGTGCTTTACGCCATTACGGCAAGCCTGCCCTCGGATGCGATTGACGCCCTTGCCGGAATGGCCATAGGCATGCGTATCGAAGCACTTCTTTTTCTTCCGGCCTTTGCGTTCAATATGACTGCCAGCATCATCATCGGCAACTATCTCGGTGCGCAACAACCGGACGAAGCAAAGAGGTTTGGCTACCATATTTTGCTCATCGGGCTGATATCCATCACACTTTTCGCCTTTCTCGTCTGGCAATTCCTTACACCATGGGTAAATCTGTTAACCCGTGACCCGGCAGTGGCCGCCCACGCCACCAGCTATCTGAAATGGAACATGCTTGCCGTTCCTTTCACACTGACCAGCATGATTTTAGCAGGAGCTTTCAACGGCGCCGGAGCAACAATGTATAATATGGCAATCATGGGATGTGCTTCCTGGTTTGTCAGACTGCCCCTGGCCTATGGTCTGGGACACATAGGTATGAAAAGTGCTGAGGGCATCTGGATTGCCATGTTCTGTTCCCAGATCATTCAATCCCTCACTCTGGTCTATTTTTACACCTTTAAAAACTGGCAACGGTTCGCCATGATCAAATTTCGAAACGCCCCTACCATCTCCACTGTCAAGGAACTTGTATGACGATACAATTTGAACCCATCAGCCTGGAACGTCAGGAAGAATATCACACAGCCCTGACCGCGTGCCCCCAACTGTTGACCAGCGACTACTCATTTGCCAACGTCTACGGGTGGGCCGAGCATTACGGCCTTGAATGGGCTTTCCATAACACCCTCTGCTTCATTCGCCAGACCCGGCCTCGCCCCATTTACTGGGCACCAATCGGCCCATGGGACTCATTTAATTGGGGCGACTGTTGCTCCATGCTCGGATATGCTCACTTTACACGGATTCCAGAAGAATTGGCCCAAATCTGGGAAAAGACCTATAATGGTTCCATAGTGCTTGCCGAGACTCGTGATCACTGGGATTATATGTACTCAATAGAAGAATTGATCGCTCTCAAAGGGAAAAAATTCCACAAAAAAAAGAATCTGCTCAACCAATTCAAAAAAAACTATCTCTATGAATATGAGCCCATGGTCCCTGAATGTGTTGAAGAAGTCCTGGAGATGCAGGACGAATGGTATAAATGGTATGAGGAAAACAATCCCTCTGAAGCACTTAAAGCGGAAAATCACGCCATTACCCGTGTATTGCACAACTTTGACCAGATAAAAGGACTCATGGGAGCCACTCTTCGGGTTAACGGCAAGGTTATTGCCTACACGGTCGCGGAACCCCTACGGGAAGATTCCATTGTCATTCATTTTGAAAAGGGTGACATTCGTTATAAAGGTGTTTATCAAGCCATCAATCAGATGTTTCTTGAAAACGGTGCCCTTGATTTCACCAATGTCAACCGGGAACAAGATTTGGGAGATGCGGGACTCAGAAAGGCCAAACTCTCTTACAATCCAATATTTTTCCTGAAAAAGTACGAGACTGTCATAGCCTAAACCAATGAGCCTGCTCCTCTCTTCCCATGCGCCACGTAAGCGGTTGGCCGTCCTCGGCCTGGACGGTCTGCCCCTTTCGCTGGCTCAGACCCTCGGAGCGTCCCTGCCCAATATCGGTAGACTGGCAAAAGATGCCGTCACGGTTCGAGCGGAACTCCCCGAATTGTCGCCGGTAAACTGGACCTCATTTTTCACAGGTCAGGGGCCGGAAAAGCACGGCATCTACGGCTTCTCCCGTATCAACCCCCAATCATACGAGCTGTCCGTCACCGACAGAACCCACATTCAGTGTCCAACCATCTTCGATTGGTTGGACCAATCTAATCTGGTATCACGCGTCATCAATCTGCCCAACACCTACCCGGCCAAGCAACTTCACGGCATGCTTGTTTCCGGCTTTGTTTCCCACGACATCCAGCACGCGGCTTACCCGCCGTTTCTTGCCGGAAAACTGGCTGATATCGGCTACAAACTCGAAGCGGATACCAATCGGGGGGCAAGTGACCTCGACTATTTGCTGGAAGAATTACGACACACCCTCGCCTCCCGCCTTGCCGCTTTGGATATACTTTGGACCGATTTGGCGTGGGATCTCTTTATCCATGTTTTTACGGAGACTGATCGTCTCTTCCACTTTTTCATGGACGCGGTTCTTCACCATGAACACGTTCAGCATCGCAAATGCATGCAATTTCTCGCTGACTGGGATGCTGCCATAGGCCAATTCCTCAAACGCTATGACGCACTACCAGGCCCCAAACGCCTCATGGTATTGGCTGATCATGGATTCACTGAACTCAAAACCGAAGTATGCATCAATACCTGGCTAAAAAAACAGGGTCTACTCTCCCTGAGTCACCAACCGAACAATGAATGGGATGCCACCGCCATTTCATCCGACAGCACGGCCTTTGCCCTGGATCCCGGCCGTGTTTATATCCATACCCATGGCCGTTTTTCCCGAGGTCACGTGCAACAGGCTGAAAAAGCCTCACTCATGACGTCAATCAAAAACGGATTGATGGACTTATCCTTGGACGGAACGCCTGTTATGAAATATGTATACACGAGTGACGAACTCTATCCGGATGCCAATTCCGATCAGTTGCCCGATCTGATTTGTCAGGCACATCTTGGATTCGACCTCAAAGCCAAATTTGACCGGGACACGATCTTCGGCCTCCACGGCAGGACCGGGACACATACGGTGGAAGGGGCAATTTACTACGACTCCGAAGGATGGGTTCCGACAAGCATGCGCGACACAGGAAAAGCCATTTTACAATATTTCAACCTATCAGATCAATAATCCATGACCATTGACTTTGAAAATGAACTGAACGACGCTCAACAAGAGGCGGTGCAGACCACCGAAGGTGCCATCCTTGTCATTGCAGGAGCCGGGTCCGGCAAAACCAGAACCATTGTTTACCGTCTGGCGCACCTTGTGGAGAAAGGCGTTGATCCGGCTCAAATTCTTCTGCTCACCTTCACCCGCAAGGCCGCACAGGAAATGATGACACGGGCCGAAGACATTCTCGGCCGTCCGTTGACCGGCACCAGCGGCGGTACCTTCCACTCCTTTGCCTATGCCACCCTGCGGCGCAACGCTGCCGACATAGGATTTACCAACGGCTTCACATTAATGGACCGCGCTGACAGTGAAAACATCTGCAAGGACGTCAAGGATTCGCTGAAATTGGGCAAAGGAGACCGCTCCTACCCAAAAAAAAGAACGTTGCTCGACATGATCACCAAGTCGCGCAACAAGGAAGTTCCCATCGATGTCATCATGGAACGCGAGGCCTATCACCTTTCTCCCTATCTTGACGACATCAATGAAATCGCCGACGGCTATGCAAACTTCAAGCAAAACCACGCTCTTGTCGATTACGACGATCTGCTCTTCCTGCTGGACAAATTGCTGGAAGAAAACGAACCGCTCCGCAATCAACTCCAGATGCGCTACCGATACATCATGGTTGACGAATATCAGGACACCAATCTTGTGCAGGCGCGAATTGTCAAACACCTTGCCGGACCAAAAGGGAACGTCATGGCGGTGGGTGATGACGCCCAATCCATTTATGCTTTTCGCGGGGCGAATGTACAAAATATTCTTGATTTTCCAGATACTTTTGAAAATACAAAAGTCATTCGACTGGAAAAAAACTACAGATCGGTCCAACCTATTTTGGATTTGACAAATGCAATTCTTGCCGGTGCTACCACCAAATTCGACAAGAATCTTTTTTCCGACCGCACAAGCACCACGCTACCGGAAGTCGTCTACCCGCTGAGCGACCAGACGCAAGCCAGACTGGTCGTGGATCAGATTCTTGAGTTGAAACGAAAGTACAAGCTACACGAAATAGCCGTCCTCTTTCGTGCCGGTTATCAGTCCTTTCCCCTTGAAGTCGCCCTCACCCGTATTGGGATTGACTACCAAAAATTCGGCGGTATCCGCTTTCACGAAGCAGCGCACATCAAGGACGTGCTGGCATACCTGCGACTTGTCCTCAATCCTCACGACCTCCTTGCATGGCAACGGGCCATGGATCACATCAAAGGTGTCGGCCCTAAAACCGTAGCCAAGATTTATCACGCCATACATTCCGGTAACGATACATACATGGCGAAAATCACCAGCAAACACGCCCCCCTACGCGATCTGCTCAACGAGTTGAACACCCTGCGAAACATGGAGCCGAAACCAGCCATGATTTTGGAACGCATCATGGCCTTCTACCAGCCAATTCTCATCGAAAAGTATCCAGACGACTACCCCAAACGACAGGCCGGACTTGAACAACTAGGCCAGATATCCACCAGCTACACCGACATGGAACAATTCCTCGGCGACCTCAGCCTTGACGGCGATCCCGAAGAAGAAAATCGAAAGGAAAACGCTGTCGTGCTCTCGACCGTCCATTCTGCCAAAGGCCTGGAATGGAAAGCGGTTATCATCATAGACCTCGTCGAAGACCGTTTCCCCTCCCGAAAAGCCATGCAACGAGCCGAAGACCTTGAAGAAGAACGCCGCCTCATGTATGTAGCGTGCACCCGTGCCAAAGACTGCCTGAAACTGTTTGTTCCGAGTTCAGTCTACAACCGCGCCAGCGGCATGTCGGATCCGACATTACCCAGTCCATTTGTTTTGGAGTTGCCCAATGCGGTATTTGAGCGCATCAAGGAGTCCTACGGCGGTGGGCTGAAAAAAAAACCCTCCGCGCCGACGGCATCTTCACCGCAAAATAGCCACGTGAGTGCTTCGGCATCGACCTCAGAGAAAACAATCGACCCAAGCCAACTCGGTTTCTGCAAGCATACGATCTTTGGGAAAGGTAAAATCATAGCCCGCCCCGAACCCAACAAATACAAAGTAAACTTTCCCGGATTCGGCATAAAAACCATTATCGGCGACTATCTGGAGCTCCTCTAGCCGACCCAAAGACATCCCTCAACGCCAAAAGAGAAAACGACACTCAACCAACTGGAACACCATGAAAAACGAAGCCCAATTCCTTGAACTGATCGACACCCATTTCAATTGTGACCACGAATTTGTCAAACTGGGGCGCGGCGACGACTGCGCCATCCTTTCCGGTGACAAAAAGTATTGCGTTTCGTCCGATCTCTTTCTCGAAGACGTTCATTTTCGTCATACGTATTTTTCGGCTGCCGATATCGGCTATAAGGCTCTTGCCGTCAACATCAGCGATATTGCCGCCATGGGGGCCAAGCCCGTTTCATTCAGCATGGACCTCATGGCCCCGACTGAACTGGACACTGTTTTCTGGGACGATTTTTTCAAATCCATGGCCGGATTGGCCCGACAAAACGACATTTCTCTGCTTGGCGGGGACATCAGCCGTGCGGATAAATTGGGCATTTCCATCACCATCTACGGTGTCGGTGGTGCCAATGGTTTTATCAGACGCGGCAACTGCGTACCGGGCGACATTCTTTTCACCATCGGTGATCTTGGGCTGGCTCGTGTCGGGTTTATGACCCTTGAAGCTGTCGGCTCCAAGGGACGCGAAGCATTTCCGACCGCTGTCATGGCGCATCTTCGCCCCAAGCCCAAAATCATGATCGGCACCCTGCTCAATGCAGCCGGAGTGAAAGGTCTGATGGATGTCTCTGACGGACTCGCCCAGGACTTGCCCCGATTCCTCGGCCCGACTCTCGGTGCAGACCTCACGCTCAAAACCGAACAACTCAACGGCAATGTCGTGGCTTTTGCTCTTGCAATGGGGGTAGACCCGGTCGAAACAGCCATTTTGGGGGGAGAAGATTACGCTCTTCTCGGTGCAGTGTCTCCGTTTGAAAGCGGCAAGGCCGCATCCGTTCCCGGCTACACGCCGTTGGGAGTAGTGACTGACACGCCGGGCATCACGGTCAACGGGGAGACTTTTACCGCATCAGGATTTGATCACTTTGACAAATAACGGAGGACATCATGGATAGGGAACTCGTTTTCATCGGCCATATTCGATCAACCATCACCGATCTCAAATCCGCTCCCAAAATGGAGAATGAACGCGGTGCCGTCCGTGCCGAAATCGAAATTAATCCGGCCTATCTCGTCGGTTTGGACAATATGAAAGTAGGTTCCTCCCTTGAGATATTCACATGGCTTCACAAAGCAGACCGAAGTATCCTCAAAGTCCACCCTCGCGGAGACAAAAACCGTCCGCGCCGCGGTGTCTTTTCGACCCATTCTCCCGCTCGCCCCAACCCCATAGGGGTGCACAGGGTAACTCTGGTCGCCCTGGAGGGAACCACCCTTACGGTTGAATCGTTAGAGGCTATTGACGGAACCCCTGTCATTGACATCAAGTCCGCACTAACGCCCACAACGCCGTGACAATTGATTGTGAAGCCGTTCAAACTCGAAGACAGGGTCAGACTGCCGCTACAAAAATTCAGATAACGGCATATTTTGAAGAATCTCAATGCTCCCCACAACGGCTCTTCCGTTTCAAGCGTCCTTTTATCCATGAGAGTTGGCGAGGTTGCCAAAGCAAAAGATTGTCACTTGATCTGCCAAGGAGCGCGGGAAGGCCAAGCCACGCTCGCTGTGCAGAAGCCGTCCACCTCTCGCTCCCGACTGACGCGCGGCATAAGGATACGGCTGTCGGCGCGGGATATCTTGATGGAAAAGTACCACTCAAACCAGATAATCCCCAAAAAATACGTTCCGAACCAAATAAAAATTTGGAAAAAGTACCTTACTGATGGTACATAACATAAAGAATGACATCACAAGGGAACTGAGGGGCCAACTTCCGAAGCGAGCAGTAATCTGTCGTCCCGGGGCACTTGTTTCTCGGTAAAGACGTTACCAATGTTTCGGCAATAGAGATTGGCCTGAATCCTTGTCTTCGATTCACAATGTAAAAGGCCCCTTTGGGCCAGTAGGAGAAAATACAATGGAAAAACGTTTCTCACTCTCTCCGATAACCGGCTTACTCCTCGCCATCGGCATCATTGCTGGGTGCTGGATACTTGGCAATGCCCTGATCAATTTCAAGGCAATGGATCGTTATGTCACCGTCAAAGGACTGGCAGAACGAGAGGTCAAAGCCAACCTTGCCGTGTGGCCCATCAGCTACAGTGCCAGTGCCAATACGCTCCAGGAAGTTGATGGAGCATTGAAACAGTCACAAAAGATAATCATGGGTTTTCTTCAGGAATACGGTCTGGACAAAGCTCAGATATTATCCGCCGCCCCACGGATTCACGACAACCAGTCTTACACCTACACGGAACGTCCGCAGTTCCGCTATACGGCCCAAGCCATCCTCACGGTCCGTTCCGAGAATATTCCCGCAATCAAAAAAGCCATGGCCAAAGCTGGAGAACTGGTTTCTCGCGGCGTTCTTCTTGTTCAGGATTATGAGTTCCGTCCGACCTTCGCCTTCACGGGCTTAAACGAAATCAAACCTGCCATGATTGCGGAAGCAACCCGCAACGCCAGAAACGCCGCCAAACAATTTGCCAAAGACTCCGGCTCCCTGGTCGGTGGGATTCGCCGTGCAACCCAAGGCTATTTCAGCCTAAAGGACAGGGATCAATACACGCCCGAAATAAAACGAGTTCGTGTTGTCACCACTGTTGATTACTTTTTGAAAGACTAAAGAGAAGCAAAAAAAGGGGGTTCATCCGTCAAGCGTCCTTTTATCCATGAGAGCGCGTGTGGTGAGGTTGCCAAAGCAAAAACCTGTTCACGCGTTTGATCTGCCAGGAATCGCGGAAGTGCCGATCCGCGCTAGCTCCGCGTCAGCCGTCCGCTTCGCTCCCGGCTGACGCGCGGTAAAGGATGCGCCTGTGGGCGCGAGATGCATGATTGAAAAGTACGTTTTAACGGATGAAGCCCAAAAAAAGGGGGGGGAAATTAATGTCCTTCTAGAATGTGACATTGTCGTTGTCGTGCCAGCTTGTGAAACACCGCACCCACATAATTCCTCAATCTACCGAAGAACCTTACGCCGACACTTGGGTATCCATACGATATAGTACTTGCAGTCCTATTTCCTATAACATAGACTTAAATAGCACTTCATGAAGCCTCTCCTCTGTTCACACTTTGAACAGCTCACCAGGAGAGGCTTTATAGTACTCCAGCATACGTCAAACTCTTATGGTTCCCCAGCAAAGCCGGGGGATTTCCCATTGGATTAAAAAACATCTCGATAGCCTGCATTTTGATTTTTGTAAAAAAAGACCCGTAGTTCAGCTTCGTTTCCATCGGGAAGACCGGCAGGTACCGATAGGAGAGACTAATCACGATTCCAGCGAACGCTATGATCATGATGGATGTGGCATACTCCACCCAGTTCGGATAGTAGACAAACCACTTGTCAAACGGCATTGACGGGAAGGCGATGGTCTGAACAGTGAAGATATAGCGATTCAAAGAAACCCCGAAACAATCAAGAATGGCTGCGGTATACAGCAGAGCCGGACGATTGCGGATAGACGGCACCACCAACATAATTGCCGGGATAATACCGCACAGCACAATTTCGGTGAAAAGCAACCACTTACCATAGGCAATGCCATAGAACATGTCGTCAAAGGTTAATCCGACGGTTGGCAGGTACCCGGATATCCAGGCCCAAGTGTCGAGAATCTTGAAAAACATATACACACTGAGCATTGTTCCCGCGATTTTGGCCATCAGAGCCTTGGTCTTGAAATCGACCAATTTCTTGCCAGTCATCTTTTCCATAAGTGTGGCGATCAGGACGGTGAAGACCGGTCCAGAACCGACTGCGGAAAGCACAAACAGGAAGAATGTCCAGGGCCAGATGAAGAATCCTTCGCGAAAGGAAAATGGCCGCCCGATCAGCACGCCGTACATACCACCGAGAGACCCCTGATGGAACGTCGACAGAAATGCACCGATACCGGCGAACAAAGCCATGTTCACATGCAAGTTGTGCGCAAAGGCATGAATGAAGGGAATCCTGTTCAACTGCTTTTGTTCCAAGACCAACGGGATGAACTCAATGATCAAAACGGTCAGATAACAGGTGATACAAAAGATAACTTCAGTCAGCATGGAGTGGACATTAGGATGCCAGTAACCGAACCATGCACGGGTCGGTTGACCAACGTCGAGCACCAACACCAGCATAGCCCCCGCATAGCAACAAAAACCGACGATAACCGTCAGATTAATAATTTTTTCAAGTTGTTTGATATCAAGAATGTACTTCAACAAACCGGTAAAAAATGCACCAGCACCGAGAGCAATGACGGCAAGGTCGAAGGTAATCCAGGCACCGAACCCAAAGTAGTTATTGAGACCGGTTGTACCGATTCCATTGTAAAGGACGAGAACGGCTCCGTAGAATCCCCACAGGAATACACCCACGAGGAAAGTCATCCAAAGAGCATATTGGCCCAACGAACACCGTTGAACGCCTTCCGGGAAGAGTTTGCTATCCATTCGATTAACCCCCCTTTAGTGTCCGCCGCCATCGGCGTTATAGTTATCGCCCTGTCGACGCACCCATTCCCGTTCCGAAGTGTAGTACACCTGCGGAGAAAGGCCGAGCTTTTCGATCAGACGGAATGCATTTTTTCCTTTAGCCAAATCGTGCACTGCATGTTCGGGATTATTGAGGTCGCCGAACGTGATCGCTTTTGTGGGACAGATGTCAGCACAGGCAGTCGTATACGCCCCATCAGGAAGATTCATCGGATCTTCTCCATCCTGACGGGCCTTGTTTTTGGCATCAAGATAACGGCTATGACAGAAGTTACACTTCTCGACAACACCGCGCGGACGAACGGAAGAATTTGGACTCAAGGTCTTGTCCATACCTTCGGGCCATAACGGATCCCACCAATTGAAATAACGGGCATGATAAGGACAGGCAGCCATGCAGTACCGACAGCCGATACAACGCGGATACACCTGCGAAACAATGCCGCCTTCTTCATTTTTCTCTGTCGCAACAACCGGACAGACCGGTACACATGCAGGATTGCCACACTGCATACATGGCCGGGGCAGATACGCCGTTTCATGATTCGGGAAGGTCTTCCCGTTGGACAACTCATACACATTCATCCAGGTCAACGTGAGGAGCTTGTCGGACGGATCACTGCGATCCCAAGTCAGAGCCTGAACATAATTATACGGGTCTTTCTTGGTCATGGGAGCGATATTGTTTTCCACCTGGCAGCCGACCATACAGGCTCCGCAACCAGTGCATTTGTCAATATCTATGACCATGCCCCATCTGATTTTAAATTCTTTAACATGCATGTCGGTTTCCCCTATATTTTGGCGATGTTCACAGTGGAACCGGCCCATGTGGAAGCACCAGTGGCAGCTTCGGAGCTCACCGTGAGGATCTTGTAGACATTATCTCCCTTCCCCTTTGAGAATATATCGCCGACCGTGTGCCCCATCCCAAGAGGAGCAGCCACTGTATCGTTACAAACACCCTCAAAGACCTGTACCAGTGCCTCGCACTCACCGGTACCACCGGAGAGTTTCACCCTGGAGCCGACGTCAACGCCGAGCTTCCTGGCTGTAGCAGAGTTCATCATGACAACCATGTGGTCGCCAATGAGTTGATTATTACTAATCGTGCACGGAGCGTTGGGAGTGGTCGCCCGATTGGCGGTACCAACATTCAACATCGTGTATGGAACCAGACTGACTGCACCGATTCCCTTGACCGGGACAGCGGCTTTACCAAGCACGGTAGCGGCCAGCATGACATCAGAAACGTCGACGGTTTCCTCTACAACATACGCCACACCTTCCAGCAATTCGTCCATATCGGCACCAATGGCGTCAATTCGGGCTTCAATAACCTCTGCAAAAGTCTCGTAACCGAGATCAACCAGACCAAGAAGGAAATCGCCAGCTGGTCTCACATTCAATTCGATTTTGGAAACCGGTGCCCCCATGGAATAGGTGGCCTTAGCCACACCATATGGGCTGACGAGATCGTCAAAACGTTCATAGGGATGCGGAATCGGCAACACCAAATCCGCCGCTGCGGTCGTTTCAGTATTGAGGAAATCAAAAGCAACGGTAAAACCCGCCTTGACCTGCTCAGGAAGAACATAGGCAGGATTGGCTTCATACACGAACAACAAGTCAGCGTTGACGCCCTGCAAGATGTCCTGTTTCAGCATATCACTGCGGCTCATGGCTCCTTCAACTGCCTGGGCAAATTCCGGCAAGACGTTCATGTTTCCGTCAAGCAACAGGTTTAAGGCAAAGGCTGCGGCATGGGCAGCAACAGAACCGCCGGGTATGACAACCGGATTGCTTGCGGACAATAACTGGTTTGCAAGCTCGGCCATCACATCGGCCTTGACACCGATAGCCGCTTCGACCTTGGCCGGGGTAAAGTCACGCATGACCATCGCTCTGAACTGGTCGAAATCACTTGCGGGAACAGATCGGCCAGCCTGCAAGACATAATAACAGATGCCGAGTGTGAAAGCGGCCATGCCTTCGGTCGGAACCGGAACCCATTTATCGGTAACGGACGCGGTTTGGGTTTGCATGGGACCAGCAAAAATGAACTTGCCCTCCTCATTGGCGGCAAAAGCCTTGAGGTTGACGACAGTCGGCCCCCAAGATTCCAGCGCATCTGCTCCGGCCAGCAACACCATATCCGCATTTTCCATGTCATACCCGATCTGACCGGAACCGCCCATCAAGCCGTTCCATGCTTTATCGGCAACCTGCATGTCACAGGGCATGGAATAAAAAGCATCGCTCCCACAGTTGGTCAGCAATGCCGAAAAGACTTCGTTTATCGTACCGGTCTGATCACCGGAAATGACAGCCACCTTACTACCAGCAGCTTCCAACTTTTCAGCGACGACCTCCTGGGCTTTTTCCCAAGAGATCTCCTCGCCGTTCAGCATGGGAGCCTTGATGCGATTCGGGTTGTTCATGACCTGTACGCCATTGGCGCACAACGGACAGATACCGCCGTAAGACAAGGAGTTGTCCTGATTGCCCTGAGTACCGAATGCGGCTTTGGCAACGGTGCGGACTTTTACAGCACAACCGGATTCACAGATTTTGGAGACAGTCGGCACATTTTTGATCTCACCGTAGTGAAGGGTGGGAATCCAGGGCCAATTCTGCGTCCAGATAGACACATCATCAAGGGCTTTCCAGACCGTCGGAGTAAAAAGGATACCGACGGTGGCGCCCACACTCATCTGAATAAAAGCTCTGCGTGCTACGCTCATTTTCAGCACCTCTTACTTATGGCAAGTGAAGCAAGCGTTGGACTGCCCATTGAGGGCATGGCAACGTTCACATTTCCACATCTTCATTGTCGTCTTGCTGTAGCCGGAAAGAATATTCCGCTCAAAAGGCAACGGGACATCGTTATTGCCGATATCCTTGATGTGACACAGATTACAGTTTTGTTCGGCAGGGTCATCAAATACGGTCGGATCGACGACGCTGGACAATTCGTCCTTCATTTCGGCAAGTTCGGCAATATTAAGTTCCTCATGGGCTTTGTGAGAAAAATAGACATTATCCGGCTGATACTGGTAGTTCAACCAGGGTACTTCTTTGCCCTGAATGAGATACTTGACCACATATTCACGTTCAGCCTGTAACTTTTTGTCATCCGTGCCAACTAAATTGTCCTCAATGACTTCAAGCTCAGCTTTCATAATGGCGTCGGTGTCTTTCGGGTCGATCCCCGCTTCCACGATGGCTTCCATCGCCTCGGTAGGATCGACCGCGTGACATTCGACACACGCCTGGTTTGTCGGGAATCCGGCATACGAGCCGTCCTCCCGGAAATAATGACAGCTTTCGCAATCCATTCCCTGCTCTTCCACGTGAATGGCATGGCTAAACCAGAGAGGTTGTTCCACTTTCTCGTAGAACAGACCCGGTATCACGGCCCATCCCAATACACAGGTGGTCAGAAAGCCGATGATAAAGGGAAGCACCCCTCCACACCGTTTCGATGCTCTTCTTTCCTCCATAACCTCGCCCCATCACTCTAAAGTTTATGTGAAAAACACACCAATTGAACTACACTCCCATACGGTACAGATTTATTTCCTGTCAAGAGAATATGAAAAATTTCACGAACTCATATAGGCAAAAAAGACGAATAAAAACAGTCATATAATCAGTATAATAAAATTATTGATTATTTCTTGATTCACCCATAGACGTTGTCAAAACGAAATCAAAACAAGACCCAATTCCAACGCCGAAACCACTCCAAGTAAAAACAAGAAGACAAAAATGCCTCTCGGCGGTTCACATTTCACCATCAGTCTGTTAGGGGAGACTTTAGGCGGGTTATATACATTATTATAGTATTATAGGATTCGGTTGCATGAATTTTCTCGATATTATTCTCATCGGCATAGTTGTCGTTTTTCTCATCCGTGGTCTTTTTCGCGGTCTGATTCAGGAA
>PDWI01001722.1_pt1 | contig 34066 bp, 25 predicted proteins | sample 1430891 | NCBI WGS metagenome assembly PDWI01 (sample SAMN01162508, study PRJNA174530) | Oral metagenome, whole genome shotgun sequencing project. | biome: Marine environment; feature: Marine mammal; material: Swab sample of the gingival sulcus; isolation source: swab sample of gingival sulcus... | reverse complement strand
CAATCCCTGCCGGCATCACATTACTTGAATCAAAAGCATGACAAGGGGTAACTGCATAAACCATGTTGCAATTAGGACATTTCGCTTCGTATTTTTCCATTTCAAATGTTTGTTTACATTCAGTACATTTAATTTCCATTGCAACAGGCATAAACTGCTCTGAAAATCCCATCATTCTTACTTTATCAACAACTTGTTTTCCGTCTTCAAATGTTCCACTACATCCTTCGTGAGGCATAATCTTCTCCTTTTTTATATTTCGTTTAATTTTTCACCATTTCTGAGTTTAGTTCTGTAGGATAAGAGAGTTCTATCCATTTCTTCTAAAACTGTTAAGATTTCTCTTTCTTTTGGAGTCGTATCAATAATTTTATTAATTCCTCCATTTTTAATTGCAATTCTCTTATCACCAAGAAGTGCTAAAATCGGGTCGTGAGTTGCCATTAAAACAATTTTATCTTCCGATAATAAAAGCTTTAAGGCTTCTTGTCGATCAATTCCTGCATTTTCGATTTCATCAATTAGAATAATGGGAGATTTACTTAAAATCGCAGTATCTGCAATCATTAAGGCTCGAGACTGTCCTCCACTTAAACTAGTTATTGGAGTATCTTTATCAAATTTTTCTCCCGCCAGCTCATTAGCACTAATAATAATTTTTTCAATAACTTCTGCTTTATTTTCTACGAGCCTACTTTCTGCATGTAATTCCACAAATTCAAAAACAGTCAAATCCATTACAAAATTCATATTTTGAGAAATTTGAGCCACCAATTTATCAGAAGTAGAAAAACGCCATTTTTTATCAGGAATATCATCATTAATTAAAATTGTTCTCTTAGTTGGGGTGTCATTTTGAGCTACCCATTCAATATCTGCTAACAGCCGACTCTTTCCTGAACCTGTTGGACCTACTATGCAAATAATTTCACCCTGCCTAATTGTAAATTTTTCAAAATTTTCTTTTTCACCATGCTTATTGGTTCCGGGTAGAATAGTTACCGAATTAACCAGACCTTCCTCTTGACCCAAAAAAGCAGCCATTTGCTGAGTAAACTCAATTATATTGATGTAATAGTCTTCTAGATAAATCCCTTTATCCTCTAATTCTTCTTCTCCAAACTGAGCAAAATATTCTTCTAATGTTAAATCTTCTTGTCCCGTGATCTTAAAATTATTATCACTAAAATAGGTTTCCAAGAAAGGATAACTCTTCAGGATTTTGGAAATTTTCACTTTTCTAATATTTTGAGAATTATATTCCATTTAATCCTCCAGTTTCATTTTACGAACATTTCCCATTTGATAATTTGCTCCAATTCTAGTTTCGCCAAGACAATAAGAGCAGATTGCGGCAGGCATTGGAAATCTAAGTTCTTTGCCAACCAAAGTTTCAATATCTTTTTCTTCTTCATAAAGTAAAGTCGAAAGTTCATAACTACCCTGTCCTGTAAGACCATTGATATTCATAATAATTGCTTTGGGATTAACAGTATTTACTCTTGAGGCAAAAACTTCTCTTTCTGCTTGAGAGACAATATCGCCTTTAGTAATTACGACAATATCTGCTGATTTTAGCATTGGTCCAATTTTTTTAGGAGTATTGATTCCACTTAAATTATCAATAACGCAAATTGCTTTAATATCCTTAATATAGGGCGAACAGCGATTGCATAAGCCGGCAGATTCACTAATCAAAATATCAAATTTATTTTTTACTCCCCACTGAGTTACTTCTTCAATATTGCTAATAAAATAATGATCCGGACAGAGTGCTCCTGAAAGTCCTTTTTTTACCGGAATATTGGCTTTTTTATAGAGTTGGTCATCGTCTGTATAAAGACAATCAAATTTTATTACAGCCACTTTAAAGCCTCTATTTCTCAAAGACTCGATTGTTTTTAGAATTATGGAAGTTTTACCTGATGATGGAGGTCCTGAAACAGTTACTAAGTTCATAAAACCTCGCTGGTTAAACTATTTTTTAAAAAATTATTATTAAGCATCTTAGCTCTTTCTCTTTTGTATTATTAAAATTTATTAAGTATCTTTATTTCGGCATTTATCTCTTATTCTGCAGAACTTTTGTAAAAGAGATCTTCTAATTCTCTTATTAGAGCCGGAATATCATTCTTTTTGATATAATCCCAGCCCGGCCAGAGAAATTTAGCCTCATCACTAAGTCTATTATCAAGCTCTGGATGTACACTAGGGAAACGCCCCTGATGAGAGAGGACTTCGCCTATTTTTTTAGATGTGAAAAAATCAACAATTGGCTCTAGTTTTTCTTGTTTACTATTTTTAGCAAGTAAGTATAAAGGGCCAACTATTGCACCTTCTTTGGGCCAAATAACTTGCAATTTATTATTATTATCTGCCATTTTTGTAAAGAAATAAGGCATAATTGTTACTAGTGGCTTTTTAGCTTTGCTGCGATCACTTTTTAGCATTTGAGCCGGACTTAAAGATTCTAAAAGACTTTTGCCAAGTTTTCTAAGCCCTTCTTCTCCATATAATTTATGAATATTTAAAATAATACTGTGGAAAAGAACAAAGTCGTTAACCGGTAAAGAAACTCTTTTTTCAAATTCAGGTTTTAAAAGATCAGCCCAAGATTTAGGCATCATAATATCTCCAAGCTCCTTGATATTAACGAGGAAAATGGCAGGAACAGCTCCAACCATGGTAAAAAAATTATCGGGATCTGAAAATCCTATTTTGTTAAATGAAGAATTGTAATCATGATACTTTGCTTGATTTTGATAAATATTTTCTGCTTTTAATTTTGCCATTATTTTATTATCAAAAAAAAGATCAAATCCGGCAGCAATAATAAGATCAGGAAGTTTAGAGCTTGCTGCTACATTCTTAATTTTCTCTTCCACCCAGTCAATTCCCATAGAAGCAGCCTTTAATTCAAAATTAATAGGAGCATCGGAGTCTTCTTTAAACTTATTAAATTCTTCTAGCAGGGGCAAACGAACCGGACAGGGCAGGATCCCAATAATATTAAGGGCTTCATCTTCTATTTTTATTTTTTCATTATTTAAAGAAATATCTGTACTTTCATTAGCTTCGATAGCCTGAATTAAAAGGTTTGCAAAAGTATCATAATCTATTTTTTTAAAGGAAAGTGCCATTCCTAGAGTGATATTTTTGGCAAATGATTTTCTTTTGTTTTCATCAGCCATTTGACTAAATCCCTTGGAAATAAAAAGAGATAAAGTCTTGGGATATTTTTCAATTATCTCAGATAATCTTGTGTTTTTGTTAAAATATTGCATTCCACTCCTAATAGTTAGTTAACTAATGATCTTAAACCGGATAATACCGGAATATGGCTTTAAGATAGGGCAGTGAATTTAGTAATGATATGATTTTTAACATGTTTTCAAAAAATATATTGATATTTACGATTTTTTTCCACATTATAGAGATGTAGGGATACCTAAAAATTGAATATCAACTGATGTAAAACAAAAAAGGGGTAAAAAATGAAAAAATTATTTGCTGAATTTATTGGGACTGCTTGGTTAGTTCTCGGTGGCTGTGGAGCTGCAGTTTTAGCAGCAGCATATCCTTCTTTAGGAATTGGTTTTGCCGGAGTTTCCTTAGCATTTGGTCTAACTGTTCTTACAATGGCTTACGCTATCGGTCATATTTCCGGATGCCATTTAAATCCTGCTGTATCTATTGGTCTTTGGGCAGGAGGTCGTTTTGAAACGAAGGAATTAATTCCTTATATGGTTGCTCAAATACTTGGAGCAATTGCAGGAGCTTTCGCTTTGTATACTATTGCTAGCGGAAAAGCCGGATTTGAGCTTGGCTCTTTTGCTGCTAATGGTTATGGAGAGCATTCTCCGGGCGGTTATAATCTAATAGCGGCTTTGATCACCGAAATCGTAATGACATTTATGTTTTTAATTGTTATTCTTGGTGCTACTCACTCTAAAGCTCCTAAAGGATTTGCCGGAATTGCAATTGGACTAAGTTTAACTTTAATACACTTAATTAGTATTCCTGTAACTAACACTTCTGTAAATCCTGCCAGAAGTATTAGTCAAGCAGTTTTTGTGGGTGGCTGGGCCTTGGAACAATTATGGTTATTCATTGTCGCTCCAATTATTGGTGCTGTTCTAGCGGGAATTGTTTATAAATTTATTGCTCCTGAAGAATAGGGGAAATTATATTATCTGGGACTGAAGGCAAGACTTATTCCTTGCTTTCAAGTCTCTTATAAACATCATAAATATCACAACTAATCTTAAAAAAATCATCCTTAAACTTCTTTTCAAATTTTTCTTTATCCTCAAAAAAATGTTTAGCATATTTTAGAGTAGAAATTTCACATTTTCCTTTGAAAGGATCTATGAACAAGGCGTCTATACCATTTTTTATAGCAATATTTTCGGCATTATCTTTTTTATTTTTTTGCTTCTCAAACTCTTCAGCAAGCATAAAGCTACTCTCAGGAAAGAATGGAAGAGCCTTTTTTGTTCCATCTAAATAAATTTTGTATAATTCTTCAAAAAGTTCTTCAGGATTAGAAGCACTATTAAATTTTACAGCATCATCCAAAGCTACCAACACTGTGTTAAAATCTCCAAACTTCAAATTGCAAAGAAGCTGAATTAGCATTGCTTCTATTTTCTGTTTAGCATTTAGTTTTGAAGGATAAAAGAGAAGGGCTTCCTTTTCACAAACTAGAGCACCAATATCACTAATTTTTAAATCTTTATAAGTATAATCAAATCTCTTTAATTGATAATCTTCAAGATTATAGCTTAATTTTTCTTTGATAGTAGCAATAAGCTGCTCGGCAGTAATATTTTTTTCTCTAAAATAAAGATCTCCAAAATTACCATAAGGTATCTTACCCATCGAATCAGCTTTTAACTTAGTCCAAGCAAGATTTTTCTTTTTGAGATTAACATTAATTACTTCTTGAAGCAAACTATAATTTTCTAGATTATTAGGTTCAATCAGTTCACTACTCTCTAGACTTTGCGCCGGCTCAAGGATTATTCCTTGAAGGATTTTTTCATAGTAGAATTTAGTATTTTCTTTAAAAAATAGAGCAAAATCTTTAAAGGAAATTTCTTTAGCTAAGGAATTCGAATTTTCTCTCTTATCAGAGGAATTTGAATCTTTTTTTTCTTTATCATGCTTATTTTCGCTGTTACGATTGCTACTAAAAAACTCTTCATAAGTGAAAAATTTTTCGTCAGAACCATCAAGGTAAGCTTTACTAAAAGGTTGAAGATGATGCTGAATAATAAATTCTTCCTCAACAATTCCATAATTTGCTTGTAAATAATCAAGTAAAGTCCTAATAGTTGTACTCATCATTCTTTCACTATCATCCTTTACATCCTTGCCCACATAACTAATATAAAGTTTTTCCTTGGCTGAAAGAAGGGTTTCCAAAAATAAATAGAGATCACTTTCTCTAATATCACGATCGCCTCTTTGAGGTTTAAGATGAATTAAATCAAAATCAGAAAAATTATTTTTCCGAGGGAAGGAATCATTATCCATCCCCAGTAAATAAATTACCTTAAAAGGAATACTTCTCATTGGAATTAAAGAGGCAAAAGAAATTCCTTTATGCATAAAAAGATCATCTTCTCTCACGCTATGAGCAATTTGGCTTTTTAAAAAATTGCAAAAAACTTCAAAATAAATTTCTTGTTCAGTAATGCCTAATTCTTGATTTTTTTGACTATCGCTAAAAGGTTCAATCCTAAGCTTAATATTTTTCAAAATTTGTTTAAAAGAAAGATTATGCTTATCTTCACTTTCGCTTTCAGTAAATAGAATATCAGCAAGTTCAGTAAATAATTTTATGAAATAATTAATCGGTTTTTTAGTGTGAGAATGCTTTAAAAGTTTAAAAATAGCTTCAACTATTTCATAAAAATCTCCAAAGGCCTTACTTTCTCCTAGAGTAAAATTAGCAAAAGGAATATTTTGATTAAACTCCTCTCCTTCTTTTTCTTGCATAGCATGAGAAAGCATTATTTTCTCTAAACCTTTATCCCAAGAAAATCTCTCTTTAAAATTTGACTCATTTTCATTTTTAAATTGCCATTTAATGCCACTATTTTCAAGCCATCTTTGAATATTGACTAAATCTTCATCTGAAAAATTAAATTTTTCTCTAATCGGTTTGGCTGTGATTATTTGGTAAATTTGATTAACTTCAGCTCTATTTGCAGCAAGTTCCAAGATCCGGCTAATCACTCCTAAAGGGCTATTGAGTCCGCTTAAATGTTTCTTAGAAATGGTGTAGGGGATATATAATTCATCTTGTTTAGAGACTTTGAAAACAGCATCAATAAAAGAAGCGTATTCACTAATACTAGGAGCTAAGACTAAAATATCATTTGCTTTTAAGCTAGGATTATGATTAAATAAATCTAAGAGGTAATTTCGTAAGACTTCAACTTCTCGTAACTTAGAATGACAAGAGATAATTTTGATGGAATCATCACTTGTAATATTTTGGGGAGTTTCTTTTAGATTTAGCAAATCATTTTTGATGCAATTTAGAATGGAATTATTGGATTCATTTCCAAATTCTCTAAAAGGCTGCTCTTCATCTTCGTAAATATCTTTTTCTAATAAATTTTCAAAAAAATCTCTGCCGATTTTTCCAAAAGATGCCAGCAGAGTATTGCCTGTTTCAAAATGCAATAGTTCTTGAGCTAATTCATTCTCTGCTAAAAGATCAATTCTTGCGGTCAGATTTTTTATTTGCAAAGAATCCGTTTTTTGAGCTTTTTTAAATCTTGCTCGATTAATATCTTTTATTTTTCTAATATCGTACCAATATTCCCTGCAAGGATTCATCAAATAGAAAGAAATATCAATAAAATTAGCTAGATTAATAAAAAGATCTAAATAGAAACTTGGCATCATTGAAAAACCAAAAACAGGCAAAAAATTTCCAAATTCAGCTCTTATTTTTGATTTTAAATTAGAATTTTGCTGTAATTTGTGAATAATCTCAGCCATCATAGTGGTTCGATCTTCTTCAAAAGGTGCTAATTTCTGTTTTACTTCTTGCCAAATTCTTTGCTGCCATTTTTCATGCTTAGCAAGCTCCGGCTCTTTGTAAAAAGACTCCCCTTTATTCCAAGCTCTGATTAATTCAGGTCTAAAAATCATATATTGATCAAAAAGATCGGCAATTTTAGTAGCTAATTGCTCTCTTTTATAATCAGAAATAGTTTTGGCAGAATTAGTGTCCTTTTGCCCTGAAGCATTTTCTTCTGCTAAATATTTCTCTATTAAATCTAGCTCAGTTTTATTATTAGTAATAATCTCAGCAATTAACCATTTTAAAGTGTTTTTATTATAAAGACCGTAAATTTTCTTATTATTCAAAAGAGAATAGAGTCTTAAAAAAACATCGTTAATATTGATAAATTCAAAACTTGCAAAAATATTATTCTTCTTGGTAATTTCTAGCGAGAGCCATTTTTGCATTCCTTGAGTCTGGGTTAAAAATATTCTCTTGGCGAAAGGAGAATTTAATTTCTTTTGGTTAAGCTCTTTAATGAGCTCCTCTTTTAAGGAGCTATAATTATTACTATAAATTAATTTTAACATTATTTATCCTAAAAAACGATTAACGAAAGGTAGAAATTTATAGCCTAAGAAAACAAATAAAAGTCCTAGTACTAAAGAGATGGCAATATTCCAAAAGAGACTCCAAAAATCATTGGCAAAGTAATATTTTAAATTTTGAAGCATAAAAGCGGAAAAAGTTGTATAGCCACCTAAAAATCCTGTAATAAAAAAATGAGTTGTTTTGGAGCCGGAAGCTTCTTTGGTGAAATAGAAAAAAAGCATTCCAACTAGAAAGGAGCCGGTAATATTAACAAACATTTCATTGGTTAAAAGACTGTAGTTGAGCCTTTTTGTAATAAAAACGCCGGCTAAATAACGCATTAAGGAGCCTGTTCCTCCACCTAAGAAAATAAGTAAAAATTCATTCATTTTATAACTCTCTATAGTATTTTTTTAAAATTTCAATCATTGATTTGATTCTATTTTGATAGCGATGAGAACTCAAAATGAGAGTTTGAGCTTTTAGGGCTAGGCTCCTTCTTTGGCTATCGTGGCTTAAATAGAATTTGATTTTATCTTTCAGTTCTGCTAGCGATCTGAAATTTGCAATTTCTAATTCCGGCAAAACTAAATCCAAATCCTCTCTGTAATCTGTTAATAAAAATCCCCCCAAGGCAAAAACATCATAAATCCGCTGGTTGAGAGCAGTTTTCATCTGGGTAGAAGTCAAATTCAATGATATTTTGCTATTTTTATATAATTGGGGAGTCTCGGAATAATAATTCAAACCTTTGTTTACTTGATGAATAGCAAAATTTAACTTTTGCCAATTGCTATCTCCAAAAATCTGAGCCTTGATTTGATTTTTTTCCAAGTATTTAAAACTTTCATGGCGATAGATCATTGTTGAGAGAAATTGCAAATAAGTTATATTATAAAATCCCTCAATTTGATATTTTTTAATAATTTTCTCAAAATTTTGATAATTATTGCAAGGATCTTGGCTTAATTCGGAGAGCATTTTCCTGATTAGTTCCTCTTCAAGATTAGCTTTTTCTCTCCAATCATTAGTAGCCTCAATCATAGAATTTCCAACAAAAGAAATCTCATAAAATCCTAATGAATTTTTAAAAACTTCCTTCCCTGTATAATTGGTCGCATAAGGTAAATATTCAATTTGATGTTTGGGGAAAGTTTTTCTAAATGGCTTTAAATAGCTTTTTTCCCAGCAGAAGGAAAAGATACTTGAACTATTGAATTTCTTATTATTATTCAAAATCCCAAGTGGAGTATCTACAAACCAGTTAACAGCCAAAATTTTAAATTTTTCCAAGAGCTCAACTAAAATTCCGTCTTCATCAAAGCCAATCAAATTAACAGTTAAAATAAAATCAGGTTTAAACTTGACCAGTAGCAACAGGAAATCGTCTAAAAAATTAGCTCTAGCTTGTTTATTTGCTGCTGAAAGGGAAGGATTTACGGGAGTTTTCTCATAAAGTTGAATAAATTTTACTTCATGATTATTTTCGACTAATCCTTGAGCAAGATCTTTGATTAAAAAATATCCGGAATTAATGATCAGAACTTTGATTTTATCATTTTTAAACCGAGGATAATCCAAATATTCTTTTAAATTACTCATCTTTAAAGTATCTGCAACCTTGAGTTTCTGATTCCCAGACTTCAATCGTATAAATTTTCAAATGCTCATCATTCATGAGTTTAGAAAGTTTATTAAAAATAACTTTGGCAATATTTTCAGCAGTAGGATTGATTCCTTTAAAATCTTCGTGTTCATTTAGAAATTTATGATCAAATTTATCAATTTCTGCTTTTATTTTTCTCTTGAATTCTTTAAAATCTAACGAAATTCCAATATCGTTGAGATAATTAGTTCTCGCAGTAACAATAATTTTCCAATCATGACCATGAAGGTTACTACATTCTCCGTCATAATCAAGCAGTTTATGGGCGGCACAGAAATGGTGTTTTACAAATATTTCGTACATTATTTATTCCTATATCTTAAATTTATATTAGCAATTGCTACTTATTTGCTAGGAATATAAAAAGAATATAGTAAAAAAGCAATAAAGAAGATTTTGGATAGCGACCTTGAGGCAATAGTGATACTCAAAATAAAAACAAACTTCAAGAAAATTTTTGTTTTGATATTTATAGAAAAATATTTTTTTGATAATAGGTCTAAAAAAGGTAAATATTTTCGCGATTTTGCATCCTTGTTTTTGCATTTTTCCCAAAAAATAAGCAAAAGATAATCCTTTAACTATTATTTTTCTAAAATTATATCCAATAACCATCAAGCTAGCTGCCATTTCTACTTTTTCTATCCCTATAAAGGTAAATCTATTAAATTTATTATTACTTTCGAATTTACTAAATGTACCGGATGATTTTTAGGAATCTTATCAAAAATATTTTCAGAAAAAGTTCGGGTGTCTTTAAGGGTTGTTTTTTTAATATTACCTTAGACATAATTAGCTCCACTTATCAATAAATGGGGAGATAATAATTCGTAAGAAAATGAACAAGTTAAATATAAAAAAAGGCTGTCCAGGTCTTTTTGGACAGCCTCTAGCCAACTGCTCAAACAATTAAGAATAGTTTGAGATTATTTTAAATGACAAGCTACAAAGTGATCATCTCCTCGATCTTCTAATTTTGGACGAGTCTCTTCACAAATCGGCATTTTATAAGAACATCTTCCGCAAAAAACACAGCCTTTAGGAGGATTAATCGGACTTGGTACATCGCCAGGTAAAATTATTCTTTCTCTCTTTAGTCCGTATTTTGCAATCGGAATAGCCGAAAGAAGGGCCTTGGTATAGGGATGAACCGGATTTGAAAAAATTGATTTATAATCTGTCATTTCTACAATTTTCCCCAAATACATAACTGCAATCCGGTCACTAATATGTTTGACTACACTTAAATTATGGGAAATAAACAAATAAGTTAAATCCAGTTTATCTTGTAATTCTCCTAGTAAGTTCAAAATCTGAGCCTGAATACTTACATCTAAAGCGGACACCGGCTCGTCCATAACGATAAATTTTGGATTGAGAGATAAAGCCCTAGCAATCCCAATTCTCTGACGGCGTCCTCCATCGAGTTCATGCGGATAAGACTCTTCAAGTCTCTCCTCTAGCCCCACAATATCCATAACTTCTTTAACTCGGTTTTTTATTTCTTTTTTTGACTTGTAAGCCTTGTTTACATAGAGAAAGTCCGCAATCAGATCAAAAGTGTTTAAACGGGGATTCAAAGAAGAATAAGGATCTTGAAAAACAATCTGCATTTCTTGTCTCATTTTTTTCTTCTCTTTGCGAGTTTTATAATCTAAAGTATTTTTACCCTCGAATAAAACTTTTCCGGCAGTAGGCTCATGTAATCTTAAAATAGCCCTTCCTACTGTAGATTTACCACAGCCTGATTCTCCCACAAGACCTAAAGTTTCACCTTTCCTGATACCGAAAGTAACACCATCAACGGCATGCAGCAGACCTTTCTTAGTCGGGAAATGTTTTTTTAAATCTTTAATTTCTAAAATATTTTCCATTGCTACTCACCTCCCTTTTCAAATAAAAAGCATGCCACTTGATGATTATTATCAATATCTACCATTTCCGGCATTTTAGATTTACATTTTTCAGTAGCAAATTCACAGCGAGGATGAAATTTGCATCCTTGGGGTAAATCCACGGGATTAGGTGGAGTTCCTTTGATAACATGGAGCGTTTCTTCATCTGCATCAAGCGTTGGAATTGAAGCAAATAATCCTTTGGTATAAGGATGTTTTGGATCGGTATAAAGCCTCTCAACAGAGCCATATTCAATAACAGATCCCGCATACATAATCGCAACATTATCGCAAATTTCAGCAACAATTCCCAGGTCATGGGTGATCATAATCATTGAAGTGTTGTATTTGTTTTGAAGCTCCTTCATCAGTTCTAAAACTTGAGCTTGAATTGTTACATCCAGAGCAGTTGTAGGTTCATCGGCAATGATTAGCATAGGATTACAGGCTAAAGCCATAGCTATAACAACTCTTTGCTTCATTCCTCCTGAAAATTGATGAGGATAATCTTTCATCCTCTCCCTTTTGATGCCAACAGTTTCTAGCATTTGAGCAGTTTTCTCTGCCAATTCTTCCTTTTTCAATTTTTGGTGTAAGGCTAAAACTTCGGAAATTTGCTCTCCGACAGTCATAACAGGATTTAGAGAAGTCATTGGATCTTGAAAGATCATGGAAATTTTATTTCCCCGAATTTTATACATTTCTTTTTCGGGCTTTTCTAACAGATTTTCACCATCAAAAAAAATTTTACCACTAACAATTTCTCCGGGTGGATCCGGTACTAATTTCATAATCCCAAGAGCTGAAGTTGTTTTCCCTGCTCCTGTCTCACCAACAAAACCAAGAGACTCGCCCCTTCCAAGCTTCAAATTCAAATTATTCACAGCACGGGTCTCACCAGCATCAGTTATATAGTAGATGCTCAAATTTTCTATATTTAAAAGCTCTTCCATAATTCTCCTCTATCTTTTTAGCTTTGGATCTAAAGCGTCTCTCAAGCCATCACCCAAAACATTTAAAGCAAAAATTGTGATAACAATAGCTAGTCCGGGAAATAGCGTTAAATGAATATAACTTCTAATATAAGCACGCCCTCCAGAGAGCATAGCTCCCCATTCCGGAGTCGGAGGCTCAAGCCCTAAACCTATGAAACTCAAACCTGCAGCATTCAAAATCGCATAAGCAACCCCAAGAGTTGCTTGCACAATAATTGGAGCTAAGCAATTGGGTAAAACATGCTTAAAAATAATTCTGAAATCAGAAGAACCTCCGGCACGAGCCGCTTCAATAAATTCCATATCTACGATTGATAAAACTGCTGAACGGACGATCTTGGCATAGCCGGGAATAGCAGCAATTCCAACGGCAATCATTAAGTTTCCAAGTCCGGGTCCCAGTGAAGCCACAATAGCAATAGCCAAAAGAATATCAGGAATAGCTTGAAGGACATCAATAAAACGCATAAACATAGAATCTATTTTGCCACCAAAATATCCAGCCATTGAACCAATAATGGAACCAAGCACAAGGGCAATTCCTACCGAAATAAATCCCACTTTAAGGGAAATCCTTGAACCATAAATAATACGACTCAAAATGTCCCTTCCAAATTCATCTTGCCCAAAAGGATGTGCCCAATTTGGTCTCTTAAACTGATTAGCAAGATCGGTTGTTTCATAGCCGTATGGAGCTATAACATCAGCAAAAATTGCCATTAAGAAAAGTACCAGTATTATGAATAAGCCAAACATTGCCAAGCGATTTTTACTCATTCTATAAAAAACACCTCTAAAACCTCTTAAATTTTTTTTATTAACAGGTTTTCTAATTTTTTGTTTCTTACTTTTTTTCACAATGCCTCCTATGTAATATTAGTTTTTATTCTTGGGTCAACATAGGTATAAAGGATATCTACGATCAGATTCACTATTGCAAAGGTTACTGCGACAAATAGTACACAACCCAAAACAACCGGAGCATTTCTCAGTTTAATTGAGTCAATCATCAATCGCCCGATTCCAGGAATTGAAAAGATAATTTCAGTCATAACAGCTCCTCCCATCAATTGTCCAAATTGAATACCGATAACAGTAATAACAGGAATCAAGGAATTTCCCAAGGCATGTTTAAAAATTACGACTTTTTCTCGTTGACCTTTAGCTCTTGCTGTTCTAATATAGTCATGGCGAATAGTCTCAAGCATACTGGAACGAGTCATTCTGGTCAAAACTGCAATCGATTGAGAACCGAGTGCCAAAGCAGGTAAAATCATGTGCTTAAATCCTGAAAAACCGGAAGAAGGAAACCAACCAAGTTTTACAGAAAAAAGTAAAATCATCAAGAGACCCAGCCAAAACACCGGCATTGAAAGCCCAATCAGGGCAAAAACCATTGTAATATGATCAAAGGCCGAATATTGCTTTATGGCTGAGATAATTCCCAGAGGAATACCAATTAAAATTGCCACAAGAGTAGAAGAAAGAGCTAATTTCATAGTAGCCCCAACATGTTGACCGATTTCGGTAACAACAGGCTCTTCAGTAATATAAGATGTCCCTAGACTACCGTGAAAAACGATGTCACCTAGGTATCTTCCGTATTGCACAATGAAAGGATCGTTTAGTCCCATTTTTTCTCTTAGTTTTCGTACTTCCTCAGGAGAAGCATTAGTTCCAAGTTTGTTTCTAACAGGATCTCCGGGAGTAAAATACAGTAGTGAGAATACTATCAATGAAACTCCGAGCATTACCGGAATTAATAATAGTAACCTCTTTAGAATATATTTAAACATAAGCTCCTCACAAGATAAAATCAAAAGATAGCGTACTATTCTCATTATGAGAGAATAGCACACTGTTAATACAAATAATTCAAATAGCTTTAAGCTAAATTTATTTAGAGCGAAAAGTCATCAATGCAGGAGTAGCCACGCACAGTAGCAGAATAAGCTCACATCGTAGTACAAGAAACGGAATCGAATTTTTTCTTAATGAGCTTCGCAGAATTTCGTTTCGTAATTCTTAATGAGCTTCACAGAACTTCGCTATACTTACGCTGACCTTTGGTTCGTAATTGTTTTCCCCTTGCATTTTATTGTCCTTCTACTTACTAAATAGTAATATTTAAGAGTTTTAAGGATGCTCTATTTGATTGGTTTTACATTTCCTAAGAAATGGTGTCCAAGTGGAGATAGAGACAGTCCTTGAAGGCTTGTTCTAATACCTACAGCCTGCTCGCCATTATACTGAAAAATTGCAGGACATAAGTCCATAATTCTTCTTTGTATTTTTTCATAAATTTCAGCTCTTTTAGCTCCGTCAAGCACAGCTCGACCTGCAAAAATGAGGTTATCAATTTCTGCGTCTGCTAAGAAAACATAATTCCCCCCTGGTCCTCTAGATAGGGAATGGAAACAAGGATAGACAACCATGTCCGGATCAGGAGTATCTGAAGACCATCCGATTTCAAATAATTGCTGTTCTCCTTTTTCAAGCATTTCAATGTATTTACTCCATTCTAAAACTTCTATTGAAAGGTCAATCCCAACTTCTTTGAACTGCTCTTTCATAATAACAGCCATATCAACTCTCTCTTTTCTCTCGTTGGTAGAAATTCTAAGTTTCAAACCATCAGCGTAACCTGCTTCAGCCAAGAGTTTTTTAGCTTTTTCCACATCTCTTTTGATTGGTTTAAGCTCTTTAGATATTGAATAAGGAATTGAAGGAGCATAAGGTCCTGTAGCTGTAGCTCCCAAGCCTTTCCAAACAGCTTTTATTATTTGCTCAATATCACAAGCACAGGCAACAGCCTTTCTGACTCTGATATCATCAAGAGGTGGCTTGCCACAATTCATACCCATGTACTGAGTAAGATAATCAAAAATTCTGATCAACTTGATTTCATCATTACCTTGAAATCTGTCTAAATCGTTAGGAGAAATATCATAAACAATATCTGCACCACCAGACTCAAGCTCAATCATCCTATTGGTTGGCTCAGGAATGATTTTAAATTCTAAATATTTGAAATAAGGCTTATTGCCGTGAAAATTTTCAAACCTTTCAAATTTAATCTTGTCAGACTTGGTGTGGCTAACAAATTTATAAGGTCCGGTTCCTACAGGATGTTTTGAATAATTATCTCCAAATTTTAGCACAGCTTTTTTATTGACTATGTTTGCAGATGGATGACATAAAGCCATTAAAATTCCAGAATAATTGGTTTTCATTCTGAAAGAAACTGTGTAATCATCAACAGCTTTTAAAGTTGAAGCATCAATAGCTGAGAAAATATGAGCAACAGCCGGAGAAACAAAAGCTCTCTTAAATGAGAAAACAACATCTTCTGCTTTCAACTCCTCTCCATTATGAAACTTCACATTCTTTTTTAAGAAGAATGTGTATTCCATACCATCAGGCGAAATTTCATATCTTTCCGCCAAAGAAGGAGCAACCTTATTATCCGTTCTCATTGAAACAAGACCCTCATACATCTGCAACATAGCATTAGCAGAATACGAATCATTTTGGGCACTAGGATCCATTGTTATGGCATCACTAGACATTGCAACAATCAAAGTTTGGGAACGAATAGCATCAGCCTCTCCTCCTCCACAAGCAGTAATTAAGAATGCTAAAAGCACCCCTACTCCCAGTAAAGTACAAAGTTTTTTCATACGAAGACCTCCTTTATTTAGATAAAAAAATATTTAATATAATAGCATTATAATTTTAAACTAGAGGATAGTCAAGATAAATTTTATTCCATTTTTTTTATAAAAAATAATTTGGGAGAATTTTTATGAAAATCTTAGCAAAGCAAGCAAATAATAGTAAAGCATTTTGACAAATATAAATTGCAAATTAAAATGGAAAATCATTATTAATTGCTACACAATCAAGGAAAATCATTATCTTAGTTTTAGCTTACTTTCATCTATTTCTAAAATCCCCTCTCGTTTCATTCTCATTAATTCCCTTGAAACAGCGGATCTATCGGCGTTGATAAAATTGGCAAGTTCTTGTCTATTAAAAGAAATCCACTTTCTCTTATTAGAACTTGAAACTTTAATGTAAGTTAGAAGTTTATCTCGTAATCTTTTTTGACTTAAAATAAAAATTTTCTTATTTAGAAAAATATTGCTTTCAGCCATTACTTTCATCATATTTTCCATAACCAAATATTTCTGCACATGACTGCAACTGGATTTATCGGTACAGGCTTTTGGAATATCAAGGAAAGCGACTTGGGTGTCAGTTAAACAGCGGTATTCAAAAACATCAACACTCTGCTGACTACAAGCAAAAGCCTCGGCAATACTTTCTCCCACAGTTAAACGATTTATTAAAGCAACGCTTCCATCCATTTGAATTATTGAAAAATCAACAGTTCCCTTGATAATAATCCCCATTCGATCTGTTTTATCTTCGAAGCCTAAAATCACTTGATCTTTGTAATAATTTTTAAGTTGCCCTCTTAAACAATTATAAACTCCTCCAAAAAGATTCTCCTCAACTCCGGCAAAGAGTCTTGATTGCAAAAAAACTTCTTTAATTTCAGAATTAAACAATTTATTTTCCTCCTCGTTGCCATAGCAACCGATAAATATATTTGATGCGTATATATTACAATCACTAATAAATCACTAAGATTTATTTTTAGAATTTGTTAGATTGTATCAATAATTTATGTTTTCATGCTCAATTTAGCAAGAAAATAATGAGAACTAGAATCTTAACATTATGAATAGGGGAAAATATGAATCTTTATAAAAATCTTTGTAAGCTTACAGAAGAAATGCAAATTAGTTCGGGTGAAGTTATTAGCAGCCGGATCATGGGAAATGATAATATTGATGTAAGTCTTTTTGGCTTAGCAAAGGGGGAATTAATTAGTTTTGAAAGAGCTGATTATGATAGAATATACTTGCCTCTTGAAGGCATTCTAAAGATGAAATTAAATAAAAATGAAGATGGAAATTTTGATGAGTATCAAATAAAACCTTATGATTTTACCGTAGTTGAAAAAAATCTCTTACGAGAAATTACCGGAGATACTAATTATAAACTTCTAATGATAACTATAAAAAGGAGAGAAACAATGTTAAAAAATATTGATAAACAAGAGCTATTAAAACTAGATGAAGTAATTGAATACAGAGAAGATAAAATCGCTAGTAAAACATTAGCCAATGATGAAAAACTTTCAATGACCTTGCTTTCATTTGATGGAAAACAAGAACTTTCAACCCATTCTGCCCCCGGTGATGCTTTGGTTATTGGCCTTGACGGCGAAGCTAGAATTAATATTGATGGCGAAGATTTTCAGGTTAAAAAAGGTGATAGTATTATTATGCCGGCTAATATTCCTCATGGGGTCTATGTTGAGGGGAGGTATAAGATGTTGTTAATAGTTTCCAAATAATTTTTGCACTCATAGAATAATCATTTACTGCGTCACGCTTAAAATTTTGTTCAATCACCTACTATTTGTAGGCTCAATCACAAAATTTTAACCAATCCTTGTAACTAATCACTCTCTAAGCGCAAAAATAGTTGAAGGGATTTAGTTTTTTACTAAATAAAAAGGCGATCCTAAATCAAGTTCAGGATAACTATTAGCATGCAGCTATTTTGGATCAGCCTCTAATGTTTGAAAATTCAAACATTTACGGGGTCACGCTTAAAATTTGGTTCGGTCAATTGCTTATCTCTAAGCACAAAAATAGTTTAAGGAATTTAGCTCTTTTATTAAATAACTCAAGTTCGATATAAAAACAAGAAACTTTAAAGAAGGTTATCATCTTTTTATTTCATCTAATAAAAAAAATAAAACAGAATATTTATATATTATTTTGCATTAAAGATTTATAAAGGGACTGTCATTCCCCACTCAGATGCGGAGCGGCAAAGCCATCACCGAAGGTCATCCCGTTGCTTTTGAGATTGCGGATCAATGTTCGCAATGATACTTTTAATGCTAAATATTCATGAAATCCTTATATCAGACTTAGACTAAATAAAACATCCACATTTTAAATCTAGGAAGTATTATCGCTATTTTCAGGTATTTTTCTTTAAAAAATAAATAATTACTAATCTTACTTAGCTAAAATTAGTTGCTAAGTTTTGCTCAATCATAAACCTCATCTCGCTAAAATAAATTACTGAGCAGAGCATTCCTAAAAACTATTAAATATAAACCAGTTCGCTGTGATTATTCTGTAAGTTGTTTTTTTTTTTTTTATTTACAGAAAATAATGCTTGCTTTTTTTTAATTAAATAACCAAATTTGCAGCTAAGAGTCAGCATTCTCATTGCAGAGAATGGTATTTTAATCAACAAATAAGCTTAAATACAGAGGGAAAGAAATTATGAAAAACTGGAAAATAGGAACTAAACTTTTAGTCTTTATTATAACGATAACAACCTTATTAATATCGGTACTTATCGCTGTCAATATTAGTAAATCGACAACTCTAGTCAGTGATTTAATCGACAATGAATCTGAAATTTTGGCATATCGTTATGCTAATCAAGTAAAAGTTCACCTTGAAGAATCGATGGCTATTACAAGGAATTTATCATTTCAAATTTCAACCCTTAAAGAGCAGCAATTGCACAATAGAAAGGCTGCTATCGCAATGCTGAAAGCTATTCTTATGAAAAATAAAATGGTGATAGGAACTTGGGCAGCTTTTGAACCTAATATGTTTGATGGCAAAGAAGAGCAATTCAAAAATGTTAAGGGATTTGGTAATCCTGAGGGAAATTTCGTTCCTTATTGCTATAAAGTAAATGGAACTTACGCTATTAGAAGTATTGTGGATTATAATACTCCCGGAGAAGAAAATGAGTGGTATTTTAAATCTTTAAACAGTGGTAAAGAGGCTCTATTAGAGCCATATTTTGAAGAAATTGGTGGGAAAAAGTTGCTAATTGCTTCCACTACAGTTCCTGTAAAAATAAATGGAAAAGTTATTGGAGTGGTTGGTCTTGACATTTCTATGGAAGCTTTCCAAGATATGCTTAAAAATATAAAGCCTCATCAAACTGGTTTTGCTTTCATGGTTTCTAACGAAGGAGTTTTTGTTTATCATCCTGTTATTGCCGGCAAAAAGATAGTGGGGACTAATATTTTCGATTTGTTTAAAAAGTCTGAGGAAGGAAAAGCTAAAATTGAAATTATTAAACAAGGAAAATCTTTAGTTACTGATGGAACAAATTTTACTACCGGAGAAGAGGTCAAAGTTGCTTATGCTCCCGTAAAAATTGGCAAAACGAATAACCCTTGGTCTATTGGTATCATAATGCCTCTTTCGAGCCTAGATAAATTAAACAAAATAACTTTATTTTCCATAGTCATGGGAATTGTAATTTTAGTTGTTTTAGGCATTCTGCTGGTTTTGATAGTCTTAAAAGTAGTTACAAGACCTCTCTTTCAAATTTCTGATTACGCAACTAGAATTGCCAGAGGTGAATTAAATTTCCCAATCGAAATTAAAGGGAAAGATGAAATTGGTATTTTAGCTAATTCCTTTAGAGAAGTGCAAAACTCAAGTAAAAATGTGGCTGAATTTATTGATACCTTTAATAATAAGTTTAGAAAAGGAGATTTAGAAACTAAAGTTGATGCAAGTAAGCTCAGTGGTGAGTGGAAAGAATTAGTTGAAAGTATCAACAGTTCCTTTGAAACTGTATTTACTCCTGTTAAAGAAAGTATTAGAGTGCTTTCCAAAATAAAGGGTGGTGATTTAAGAGAAAAAATAGATATTAATCTTGAAGGTGATTTTAATCAGCTAAAAGATGCTGTTAATGGTGTTCATTCCTGGTTTCTTTCTTTAATTGAATTTTCTAAGGAAATTGCCGGTGGTAATATGGAAGTCTGCTTTTCTAAAGCAAGTGAGGATGATCAAGTTTATGAGTGGCTAATTTTAATGCGTGATAATCTGAAACATATTGTTGATGAAGTTAATAATTTTTCAGATCTTGCGACTAAAGGAGATTTTGATAAGATCAATTTTGAAGGAACCGGTCTCAAAGGTTCATATAAAAATATCATCGATAAGCTAGCTAATACCGCTAGGGCAATTAAAAATCCTTTAAATGAAGTTAGTATTGTTATGGATAAAATGGCTCAAAGAGATTTAACTGCAAAAGTTGAAGGTAATTATCTTGGGATTTATAAAAAAATGAAAGATAGTATCAATGACTTTGCAACTGCCATAAATACGGCTCTTGCTCAAGTAGCTTCTTCTACGGATGAAATCAATACAGGATCTTCTCAAATTTCGGCTGCTAGTCAAAATCTTAGCAGTGGAGCAACCCAGCAAGCTGCTTCTGTTGAAGAGCTTAATGCTACCATGACAGAACTTTCTAGTCAAACAAAACAAAATTCTGATAATACAAGTATTGCTTCAAAACTGGCTAAAGAAGCTCGCCAAACAGTCCAAAAAGGAACAGAACAGGCTCAACAAACAACTCAGGCAATGGAACTTATTAGTAATTCTTCAGATGAAATTAGGAAAATTATTAAAGTTATTGATGATATTGCCTTCCAAACTAATTTGCTTGCTTTAAATGCAGCTGTGGAAGCTGCTCGTGCCGGAGTTCATGGTAAAGGTTTTGGAGTTGTTGCAGACGAAGTTAGGAATCTAGCAGGAAGATCAGCAGAAGCTGCCAAAGAAACAACTCAATTAATTGAAGAATCAACTAAAAATGTGGAAATTGGTAATAGAACTGTTAATGGTACGGTTGCGAGTTTAAATGAAATTTTAGAAAGTACAGTTAAAACAGCAGATATTGTAGAAGAAATTACAGCTTCTACTGAAGAGCAAGCCCGAGAAATTGAGCAGGCAAACCAAGGTCTTGGTCAGATTTCCGGTGCGACTCAGCAAAATGCTGCTGTAGCAGAAGAAACTGCTTCTGTTTCTGTAGAATTGACTTCTCAAGCAGAAAACCTAAGAGCAATGCTAGCTTCTTTTAAACTTGATAATAACTCTAGTTTTTCTAAGAAAAGCATTCCCAATAGAAGAAATCAGCAAAGAATGATTGAGAATAAACAGGATTATGAGATTATCGCTCCAAATCAGAATTTGGAGGGCTATGACGACGACTTTGGTGAATTTTAATTTCTGTAATTATGTCAAAGAGGGTGTTCAAAAGGTATGCTCCCAATTCTAGATTTAGGATGAGTATAGCCTAAATAACCCTTGCCGCCTCATTTAAACTATTGAGGCTGTCCAAAAAGTCATGTAAAGTGCTATTTGTCATTGCGGACTTCGATCCGTAATCTCCAATGCATATGAAATAGTAAGGAGATCCTGAATCAAGTTCAGGATGACTATAACACAAGTAACCCTTTTTGGACAGCCTCTTTTTCTTTTTGGGGTTAGCTCCTCAGCTCATTTTCTTAATATTTAATTTGCTCTTTTGAGACTATCCTTTTAAATTCTATTACATATAAAAAATGAGGGAGATCTAATGAATATAATCTTAACCGGAGGCGGTAGTGGAGGTCATGTTTATCCTGCTCTAGCCTTTGCTGAAACAATCAAGGAAAAACGAGCCGATGATAAATTTTTATATCTTGGAAAAAAGGGGAAATTAGAATCTTATATTGTTCCTAAGAAAGGGTATCAGCTTAAATATATTTATGCGAGACCTCTTCCTGCCAGAAAATTAAGTTTTCAATTTATAATTTTTGCGATAGTCTTAGGATTAGGTTTGCTGAAATCTATTTTTATTCATTTAAGCTATAAAACAGATCTAATCATTGCTACAGGAGGATATGTTTCAGGTCCAAGCGTGATGGCGGCTTATTTTCTAAAAAAAATTAGGTTAAGAAAGATAAAAATAATGCTTTTTGAAGCTAATGCTAATCCGGGGAAAATGATTTCGATTGCCGGAAGAATGGCTGATGGGGTTGGAGTTTCTTATGAAAATTGTTTAAAGTTTTTTAAGAATAATGCTTATTTAATACCTTATCCGGTGAGGAAGGAATTTTTTGAGAACTACGATGTTAATCCTACTAAAACAAAAGAAATTTTAGCAATTGGCGGCTCCCAAGGAGCTAGCATAATTAATGAGACTGTTTTTAGAGTTCTTAGCAAGGCTAAAGAAAGCGATCAATTTAAAATTATTTTAGTAACAGGAAAGAAAAGAGAGTTTTACGATCCTCTCAAACAAATAGAAGAATTAAAAATTAAGTATAAGCTAAAAAGTAGTATTTTAGATAAATTAGAAATAATAGAATATCTAGATGAGATTGTTCCTGCTATCAAAAAAAGTTCCTTGATTATTACTAGGGGTGGAGCAGGAGCTTTAAGTGAGATAAAAGTTGCAGAAGTTCCGGCTATTATTTTACCAAAGGCAAATCTTTCGGGAGATCATCAAGTTATAAATGCCGAAAACATGAAAGCCCTCGGAATTGCCAAAGTCTATTATGAGATTAGCAGTCTTAAAGGAGATGTTTTTATTCGAGAGCGTGATATTGAAGATTTGTATAATTTAATCAATGATGATGCTCAAATTAATAAGATGAAGCAAAATTTCACCATTGATTATTCTCAGAAAATGAATAAAATTTATGATTTTATAGCAAAACTTTCTCAAGGAAAACTTAGCGAATATAGTTATGAGGATCTAAAGGAAGATATTGTTTATAATAATAAATTCGCTCTTTACTCTGCCGCAGGTCTAATTAATCTTCTGAGGAGAATGCCTTTGGAAGAAATTATAAATAGCAAATTCTATCATTATTTTGATTATAAAATTTCTCACCTTCTCAAATCTGCTGCTTGGCAAATTAGAAATAATGGAATTAAACTCATCGGTCTTACTAAGAATAAAAATTACTTAAATTCCCTCTTAGCTCTTTTCAAAGAAAATAAGAAGATTAGTTTTTTAAAGAGGAAATTGGGTGGTGACTATGAGCAGGTTCCTTTTATTAGAAGAAATATTATAATTTCATTAGTGCAGCTTGAAGAATATAGTCAAGAGATTGAAGATTTACTGCTACTTGGGCTACAAGATAAGTATTTTGAAGTAGTAGCGGAATCCTTAAAGGCTTTGAAATTTTTTAAATGTAGAATAATTAATGAAAAGAATGTTTTAGCAGAATTAAAAAAAATTGCTAGAAGTAAAAATTTTGATATTCAATATAATTTTATTTTAACATTTGCCTCTTTTATCAATAGCCGTGCAGATTTAGAACTTCTCGAAAAATTTAAATTTTGTGAAAATTGGAAGATTAGATTTGCTCTGGTTAGTTTTTATGAAACTCTGCTTTTAAGAGCTGATTTTAACTATGATGAAAGAGATTTAAAGAGAGATTTGGATGCTATGCTACTGACTACTTATGGGTTTATTCCAAATTTTACTTTAAAGCAGAAAGTTGCAGAAGTTTTTAAAAGAGTAGCTCCAAAAGCTTGAGTCTAGAAATTTCTCTTTTAAAAGGCATGAAAATTGCAAATAGGCAGTTGGGGGAATATTTGTATTTTTAATTAAACGAGAGCAATTGATGTTTAAAATTAAAATTTGGTTGTTATTTATTCTAGTAGTAACCCTTGAGGGACTTGCTTATCAAATAGTAGAATTTGAAGTTTATCCAAATACCGAAGACTCAGCTAAGGTCAGTTATAGTTATTTAATAGATTGTGGTTATCGAGATAAATTTATTGATTATGGGATGAATTTTACTGTAATGAGGAGAGATAGCTTTGATATTTACTATTATATAGGAATTGGACAAGTTTTTAATATTGGTCCTAAATATTCTAAAATGAAGAGGCTCTTTCTCTCTGATGATTTAGTTCAAAGAAGCAGGATTATTGAAAATTTTGCAGCTAAAGACTATGTTTATCCCTCACTTATTTTTGATTATAAAGATTTATTCATTACTGATGATAGTCTTTCGGTTAAAGGAAAAGAACTGGTGGATAATAAAGTTCTCCCTTTCTTTCTTAAAACCAGAGCTAAGAAAATAAAGATTCTTAATTTTTTCTGTGAGGATTATGGTTCTCGAGATAGAGTTCATAATCTAGGTGGACTCGTGAAAGACTATTTAAGGGAAAAATATGCCTTTAAGAGTGCTAATATTGACCTTCTTACTTTTAGTAAATACCAAAAAGCCACTAAGAGTGATAGAGTTAATTGCAAAATGGCAATTTTATTTGTAAAGGATGGTGCTCAAGACGGTTTTAAGAGTAAATCTAGCTTGACTTATAAAAAGCGTAAAAAAGAGACTCCTGTTAATCCTAATTCCAAGGATGGAACTCTTTCTTCAAATTCCAACCTCAAGCCTCAAAGAAAGAAACAGCCTTCAAAAGTTCAAGGAGTTTCTAAAATAGGAACAAGTGGGAAAAATAAAGCTAATGAGATTAGATATAAATTAGCCGACTTAGATCAAAATAAGCTGGTTTTTAAGAATAATGAGGTAATTTTGGTGGGTGATTTATGTTTTGATTTTGATAAAACTGATATTTTGCCAAAATACTACCCTGATTTGGCTAAGATTAAACAGATTTTTGATAAAAATCCTGATATTAGTATTCAAATTGAAACTCATACAGATAGTAGAGGTTCAAGAAATTACAATTTAAAACTTTCAGAAGAGAGAGCTAATTCAGTTAAAGATTATTTGGTTTCAAAATTACTAATTCCTGCCGGTAAAATTACAACTCTTGGAAAAGGAGAAGATTTTCCTCTTATTGGCAATGATACAGAGGCTAATAGGGCTCTAAATAGAAGAGTTGAATTTAGAATTATTAAAAATAAATTTGATGGAGCTGGTGATAAAGCTAAGCTTAAGGAAAAGATTAAGCCTCCGAAAAAAATTAAACCTCAAAAAAGCTCCGGTTTGAAAAAAATAGAAAAAACTAAGAAAATTGAAGCAGAAAAAAAGAAAGATGAGGATGAAGGCCTATTGAAATTTAGGGATTAGAGAGTAATAATTTTCTAAACAAAAAAAATATTTGGGAAATTTAGGTTTTTGTATGAAATATAAAGAAAGATCCCAAGTCAGGTTCAGGATGACGGTAATATGTTTCACTTTTTAGGAAGCCTCAAATAAATAACAACATTAGAATATACGACAACAAATGTAGGGGCAACGCCTTGTGCTTGCCCTTGTTAATTATATTTTGTAGCGGTATTATGAGTGTATCTTATTTCTTCTTCATACTTTTTTCTTAGATAAAAAAGTATGCAAAAAATCAAGGCTTCTCGAAGCCCCCCTTGTCGCAGTTTTGTTTTTTGAAACAGAATTTCTATTACGGTTCCCCCGTCCGAGAAGCCCTTGTTTGGGGGAAATATGTCGCTATAAAGGGAACAGGGCAATTTATATCGCTGTAAGTTAGCAAAGGTTTTCTTATTTTTTTAATTCATCTCTAGGCTTTCGTGTGTTTATTTTCGTATTTTGTAGCGATATTAATTATAAAAATGATGCTAAAATCAACAGATGCAGGGCAATGCCCTGTGCTTGCCCTAAGCCTACAATTAGATGAAAAACTTCGTTTACTGTATCTAAAAAAAGATAGTTGTGCGATGATCAAGTGGTACTTTTGTTTCTTTTAAACAAGAAAAAAAAGAGGTTTTTGTATTCATAGAGTAATCATTTACTGCGTCACGCTTAAAATTTGCCTCAGTCACTTACTACTTGTAAGCTCAATCACAAAATTTCAAGCAATCCTAGAAACTAATCACTCTCTAAACACAAAAAATAGTTTGGGAAATTTAGGTTTTTGTATGAAATATAAAGAAAGATCCCAAGTCAAGTTCAGGATGACCGGTAGCATGTTTCCTTTTTTGAACATCCTCTGTTAAAAACAACAACATAAAAAAAACTAATCCTTCGAAAACTTCCGTTTACTGTCCCTAAACAGATATGCAGAGATCGGATTTTCTAAACTTGCAAATTTACCAGCTTATCTACAATGTAGGATAACATTTCCTCAGTCATTTCAGGATATAATGGCAAAGTGAGAATGCGTTGGCTCATCTTTTCCGCATTTTCCAGATTTTCTCCGGAATAATCTTTAAAAGCCGGCTGCAAATGAAGCGGAAGCGGATAATGAATCCCTGTTGCAATTCCTAAGTTTTTAAGTTTTTCTCGAATTAATTCTCTTTTAGGAATTAGCTGATCTGCTAATTTTACAACAAAACAATGGTAAACCGGTTGGGCTGAATCCTCTACTTTGAGAGGGCAGTAATCAGAATTTTTTAAAAGCTTTTGATATTCACTAGCCAAATACCTTCTTTGTTCTGTCCAGTCTTGGAGATGATCTAATTTTACACTTAAAATGGCAGCTTGAATATCGTCCATTCTAAAATTGACCCCAACTAAGTCGTGGGTGTATTTTTCTTTTCTGCCATGATCAATTAGCATTCTCATTTTTTTGGCAAGAGGTTCGTCATTTAGGACTACTGCTCCGGCATCTCCGTAGGCTCCGAGATTTTTTCCCGGATAGAAGCTAAAGCAGGTTGCGTCAGCATAACTGCCAACAGTTTTACCTTTATATACCGCTAGATGCGATTGGGCTGCATCTTGAAGGATTTTGATTTCAGGATTATATTTTTTTGCGAGGAGCTTAATTTCATCATAGTTAGCCGGTTGACCGTAAAGATCAACAATTACAATTGCTTTGACACTCTTAGTCATCACTTTAGCTAAAGATTCCAAAGAAATAAGTCCGGTCTCAGGATTTATATCACAGAATACGGGCTTATATCCGGCATTAACGATGGACTCGGCAGTGGCAATAAAAGTATGAGTAGGGCAGACTATTTCAGATCCTCTAGGAAAATTCCAAGCTTTTAAAACCAATTCAAGAGCCGTTGTGCCACTACTGGTACCAATACAGAATTTTCCTGAACAAGCTTTAGCCCATTTTTCTTCAAATTCTTTAACAAAAGGACCTTTGATAAAATACATTTTTTCAATTACCGCTTTGATGGCGTTATCAATTTCACTTTTAATAGAATTATATTGAGCTTTTAAATCAACCACAGGAATATTCATTGGTTCTCCCTTTTATTAAAAAAGAGACTGAAAATATCAGCCTCTTATATTTTTACTATCTTTTAGACGGTCTTAACCAAGAGTTGCAACCATTACAGCTTTAATTGTGTGAAGTCTATTTTCTGCTTCATCAAAAACAATTGAAAAGTCAGATTCGAAAACATCTTCAGTTACTTCCATTGCTTCAAGTCCAAATTTTTGGAAAATTTCTTCTCCAACTTTAGTTTCTCTGTTATGGAAAGCAGGTAAGCAGTGTAGGAATTTAACTTGAGAATTACCGGTTTTCTTGATAGTTTCCATATTTACTTGATATGGCTTAAGCATTTTAATTCTTTCTTCCCAAACTGAATCAGGCTCACCCATTGAAACCCAAACATCAGTATATAAGAAATCAGCATCTTTAACAGCTAGATCAACATCGTCAGTAACTGTAATTTTTGCCCCTGTTTTTTCTGCAATTTTCTTACACTCTGCGATTAGTTCATCGGTTGGTTGATATTCTTTTGGAGCTGCAATTCTAAAGTCCATTCCAACTTTAGCTGCTCCAACCATTAATGAATTACCCATATTATTTCTACCATCGCCAAGGTAACAGAAAACAACTTTGTTTAAAGGCTTATCTGTATGCTCTTTAATTGTTAAGAAATCTGCCAAAATTTGAGTTGGGTGATATTCATCTGTTAAACCATTCCAAACAGGAACTCCGGCGTATGCTGCTAATTCTTCTACGATTTTTTGACCAAAACCTCTGTATTCAATTCCGTCATACATTCTTCCTAAAACTCTAGCAGTATCTTTCATTGATTCTTTGTGACCAATCTGAGATCCTGATGGTCCAAGATAAGTTACTCTAGCACCTTGATCGTAGGCTGCAGTTTCAAAGGCACATCTAGTTCTAGTAGATGATTTTTCGAAAATTAGAGCAATGTTTTTTCCCTGTAATTTCGGAGTTTCTGTTCCGGTATATTTTGCTTTTTTAAGATCCATAGCAAGATCTAATAAAAAATTAATTTCTTTAGGTGAGAAATCAAGTAGTTTTAAGAAATTTCTGTTTTTCAAATTGAAAGCCATTTCACTCTCCTTCTTTTTTTATTCTATACTTGTAAACTTTTTCGCCGGGTTTAATCATGTCTTTTTCCCTGGCTAATTTTTCGATTTCAAATTTATCTTTATTTTTTAAATTTTTGTAAGCTTGTTTTTTTTCTGCTAGTTTTTGCTTAGCGAGCTTAATTCTCTCTTCTATTATTCTTTTCTCTTTTTGAGCTTCTTGTGCCTTAAAATAAGAGTAATCTCCTGTAAAGAAATAGATTATTGCTAATACCATAAAAAGAGCCAGTAGTAATAAGATTAGTATTTTATAGATTTTTTTTTGCATTTTACTCTTATTCTCTCTTTTCCTTTAAGAAGATTTGCCAATTTCTCCTCAATGCTAGCTAGAGAATATAGTGTTTAAATAATTAAAAAACAAGATTTTTTGTGGTAAAAATTTTAAATTATTGGTTAGATTCTAAATCTTTTGTCCGGTGTTGATTATGCCTTACCACTACTTCGCGGCGATGCCTGCATTGATGGCTTTTGGGGGATCTTTTAATGAGAAATCAGAAAAATTATCTTTTCATCGCTACTGAATTTTATTTTATTTTGAGCTATTTTTAGGGTAATTGATGCTTAAAACCCATTTTTTTTTCATTTTAGTAAGAATTATTGTTGTTTTTTTAAAAGAAACTTTTTACATTCACTGTTCAAGAATTTAGTATAATTTATTGAAAGGTTATCACATATGGAGCCTCCCAGTGCTTCGGTCTTAGTTTCTTTGGGATTACTACTTCCGTTTAGTATTTTATTTTCAGCATTTGAAACGGCTTTTGCCAGTATTACCAAGGCAGAGCTTGAAGAAATGAAAAATGATAAAACCAAAATTTCTGATCTGATTGTAAAGTTGCATGAAAAATTTCCGAATGAAACAATTATAACTCTCCTCTTAGGAAATAATTTGGTTAATATCGCAATTTCTACGATTGCAGCGATAGCGACTCACACCATGATTAGTTCGCTTTCAACAGATAATTGGAATTTTTTTATTGATTTGTCAACTTTTGCTTTTATTATGGAAGTTGGAGTTGTGGGAACTACTATTTTGCTACTTGGAGAAATTATTCCTAAAATTGTGGCAATTAGAAATCATCTTCAATTTGTTAAGAAAACGGTGGCGATCATTTATTTCTTTTACATCATTTTTGGACCTATAACTTTCTTTTTAGCCTTGTTGGTTGCTAAAGTGAGTAAGAAGATCGGAAATTTGAATAATGATTTCGCAAAGGCAAAACTTGTGAATGTCGAAAGTTTAATGAAAGTTGTTGAAGAGCAGGATAATCTAGAGGAAGATGAAAAGAATATGCTCAATTCAATCATGGTTTTCGGCAAGAAGAGAGCTAAGGAAATTATGGTGCCAAGGGTTGATATGAAGGCTATTGAGGATGACATTAGTAAAGAAGAATTATTAGATTTTATGAAAACCTACAATTTTTCAAGAATTCCTGTTTTTAATGGAACTATTGATAATATTGTTGGTATTTTATACACTAAATCTCTCTATGCTCATTTAAATAATCCGGGTAAGGAAATGAATTTGAAATCTGCCATGAAAGAGGTTACTTTTGTGCCGGATTCTAAAGATTTGGGAGATTTATTAAAACTTTTCCAAAAAAAGAAAATCCATATTGCGATTGTGGTTGATGAATATGGTGGTACGGCGGGAATGGTTACTTTGGAGGATATCATTGAGGAAATCGTGGGAGAAATCCAAGATGAATTTGATAATGAGGAAAAGATTTTTGAAGAAAAAGAGCCCAATGTTTACAGAGTCAATGCCAGAATTGATATTGACGAATTAAATCATAGCATTGGGGAAGAAATTATTGAAGATAAGTATGATTTTGAAACTTTAGGCGGTTATTTGTACAATGTTTTTGGAGAAATTCCGCAAAAGGGAGATCAAATAGATGATAATAACATGATTATTAAAATCCTTTCTGTTAATAAACAGCGAATCGGGATGGTAGAGCTTAGAATTAAGGAAAAGATTGATAATGATGGAAATTATCAAAAAGAAAGCGGTTATGACTTTGGTGAAAGCCGTGAAGATAATAGAAAAAATAATGGGAATAAATAATAAATTTGTGTTGGAGAACAAGAATGAAAACTGAAATAACAATGCTTAAAACTTATCAGAAGCAAATAAGTATCACAGTTACTAGTGATGAAATGAAAACTTATGGCGATAAGGTTTTTGGTAAGATAAGAAAAGATGCAAAAATTGATGGTTTTAGGAAAGGTAAAGCTCCTGATCATATGCTAAAAAAAGTTTTTGCAGGCAGAATCGAAGGTCAAACAATTGATGAAGCTATTGATGGTAGTTTTAGAGAAAGTTTAAGAGAGAATAAGATTATGCCTCTAACCCAAGGAGAACTTAAAGATTTTAAGAAGCATGATGATGGTTCTATTTCTTTTGATATTGTTGTAGAGGTTAATCCTGAGTTTGAATTAAAGCAATGCACCGGTTTTGAAGTTGAGCAATTAATTGCAACAGCAACTGAAAAAGAAATTGAAGATGTTGTTTTCAAATATAAGCAGCAATACGGAAGTACTAAAGTTGTTGATAGTGAGGTTAAAGAAGGAAATACAGTAAGTGTTTCTATTAAGCCTGATACTAAAGCTGATGTTGATTGGGAAGATTCTGAAGTCTTCATTAAGGATGATGAGAGTGATTATTTAGGTAAAGAAATTATTGGTCTTAAAAAAGGTGATGAGAAAAAAGTTACTCAAACTATTGGAGATAAAGAGCATAGCCTTATCGTTAGAGTTAACGAAGTGAAAGAAAATATCTATCCTGAAGTTAATGATGAGTTTGTAAGAAGCTTAGATAAGAAATTTGAAAATGTAGAAATGTTCAGAAAATCAATTGAAGATGATATTCTTGAACATAAGAATAGACATGCTGAAAATGAAATGTTTAATAAACTTATTTCTAAAATTGTAGCAGCTCATGATAATTTTGAAGTTCCTCCATCAATTGCAGAAATGACCATTACAGATCAAGTTGAAAAAATAAAGCAACAGTATGGAAGTGCAGGAGTTGAAGAGTCTATTTTAAGATCTTTATATCAAGAAAGAGTAGAGCTTTCTTTAAAGTGGGAATATATTAAGAGAAAACTTGAACTTAAAGAGAATATCACTATTGAGGATGGCGATATTGATAATGAAATTCAAAGAATTGCTGACAAGAGCGGTATTGATACTAAGAAAGTTAAAGCCTATTACAATAAAGAAGAAAAAATGCAAATGCTTACTTCTCAGCTCTTAGATGATAAAGTTAGATCTTTCTTAAAAGAAAACAATAATATCAAAATGGTTGAAAAGTTAACAGAAGAAGCGGTTGAAGCCTCTGAAGCTGATGAAGAGCCTAAAGAAGCTAAAAAAGGAAAAAAGGCAGCTAGCAAAAAAGCAGCTAGTCCTAAAAAGCCTAGAGCTACAAAGGCTAAAAAAGCAGCAGAGAAAGCAGACAAAACAGAAGCTAAAGAAGAAGAATAGATAGGGGAGCATTATGCCTTTAGTACCAATGGTAATAGAGCAGTCCGGAAGAGGAGAAAGATCTTACGATATTTATTCTCTGCTTTTAAAGCAAAGGATTGTCTTTATCAATTCAGAAATAGAAGATAATATGGCAAGTTTGGTTGTGGCTCAACTTCTTTATCTTGAGGCTGAAGATCCTGAAAAGGATATTTCGTTATATATCAATAGTCCCGGCGGTGTAGTAACTGCCGGACTTGCAATTTACGATACTATGAATTATATCAAACCTGATGTTTCAACTATTTGTATCGGTCAGGCTGCCAGTATGGGGGCTTTACTTTTGGCTGCAGGAGCAAAAGGGAAAAGAATTGCCTTACCTAATTCTAGGATTATGATTCATCAGCCTTTGGGTGGAGCTCAAGGACAAGCTTCTGATATTCAAATTGCTGCAGAAGAAATTTTAAAACTTAAAGCTAAGTTAAATGGTATTTTAGCAGAAGCAACAGGGAAAACTGTTAAGCAGATAGAAAAAGATACCGATCGTAATTATTTCTTGAGTGCAGAGGAAGCAATGAAGTATAAATTGATTGATAAAGTTTATTATTCAGAGAAAGAAAAGAAGAAATAATTTATGGCTAAAAAAAAAGTAAGTGATGGAGATTATTGCAGTTTCTGTGGTAAGGGTGGAACAGAAGTTGGGCTTTTGATTTCAGGATTCGATTGTGCTATTTGCGATAAATGTGTGGAAGCTGCTCAAGGTATCGTAGATCATAATATTGAGAAAGAAAGCAAGAGTAAAGTTCCGACAAGTTTTCCAACTCCTCAAGAGATAAAAAATGAGCTAGACAAATATGTAATAGGTCAAAATGATATTAAGAAATCTGTTGCTGTTGCTGTTTATAATCATTATAAGAGAATTAATTCCAATATCAATAAAACAGATGATGTTGAAATTGAAAAATCAAATATTCTGATGCTGGGAGCAACAGGAACCGGTAAGACCTTGATTGCCAAGACCTTAGCTCGAACTTTAAAGGTTCCTTTTACAATTGCAGATGCGACTGTTTTAACGGAAGCCGGTTATGTGGGTGAAGATGTTGAAAATGTGATTGTGAGGCTTTTGCAAGCTGCGGATTATGATGTTAAAGCTACTGAAATGGGAATTGTTTATATTGACGAGATCGATAAGATTGCCAGAAAGAGTTCTAATCCATCTATTACAAGAGATGTTTCAGGTGAAGGTGTGCAGCAATCTTTATTAAAGCTGTTAGAGGGGACTAAAGCTCAAGTTCCGCCTAAAGGTGGCAGGAAGCATCCTGAACAAAAACTTGTAGAGGTTGATACTAAGAATATCCTTTTTATTTGTGGTGGAGCTTTTGCAGGTATTGAAGATATTATTAGAAACAGAATAGGCAAGAAAACTATTGGTTTTGGAGCTGATAGCATTCATGTCAAAAGTATGAGTTCAACTGATGTTTTAGCCAAAATTGAGTATGAGGATCTTTTTAAATTTGGGCTTATTCCTGAAATAATTGGAAGGCTTCCTATTATTAGTTCACTTCATGAACTTGATGAAGAGGCTTTGATTCAAATTTTAACAGAGCCCAAAAATTCCGTAGTTAAGCAGTATCAAAAACTTTTAAGCTATGAAAATTGCAAATTGGAATTTACGAAGGATGCTCTAAAAGAAATTGCAGCTCATGCTATTAAGAGAAAAACAGGTGCTCGTTCTTTAAAAGCTATTGTTGATAAATATATGAATCCGATCATGTATGAGCTTCCAAATTATCCTAAAACTAAGAAAATTGTGATTGATAAGGATTATTTGGAAGGGAAAAAAGAAATAGAGTATGTAAAGAACTAAGAGAAAGTTTTCTTTTAGAACTATAAATTTGCAAACTATTGCATAGAAGGAGATAAAATGCACGGAAAAATTTTAAGTACTTTAGTTCCTCTGCTTTTTTTACTACTGGTTAATTGTCAGGGAAAAAAGGCTGAAACAGAAGAATTGAAGAGTGAAAATTCGATGGAGAAGAAGATGGATAAAAATGATAAGCAAGAATTAAGTAGTGGGACTAAGGCTATTATGACTACTAGTCTTGGAACAATGGAAATTGAATTATATGATAAGATTGCTCCAAAAACAGTAGCTAATTTTGTTTCTCTTGCTGAGGGAACTAAAGAATGGACTGATCCTAAAACAGGAGAAAAGGTCAAAAAAAAATATTATGATGGTCTTATTTTTCATAGAGTTATTAATGACTTTATGATTCAAGGTGGTTGTCCTTTAGGAACAGGAAC
>PDWI01001938.1_pt1 | contig 34070 bp, 21 predicted proteins | sample 1430891 | NCBI WGS metagenome assembly PDWI01 (sample SAMN01162508, study PRJNA174530) | Oral metagenome, whole genome shotgun sequencing project. | biome: Marine environment; feature: Marine mammal; material: Swab sample of the gingival sulcus; isolation source: swab sample of gingival sulcus... | reverse complement strand
TCCCCGTGGCAACACCTTTGTAACAGCACCATAGCGAGCACCTCCAAAGAGCTCCGTAGGAGCGACACCTTTGTAACAGCGATGCCCTCTCCTCCCCCCACAAAGCCCCGTAGGGGCGACACCTTTTTGTAGTTGGGAGTTTGGAATTATTTGAAAATCATACGATTATCTTTGTTTTAAATGTGACAATGCGGCGATATGGTAATGAAGTCGGAAGACCGAAGTCGGGAGACGGAAGACCGAAGATGGAAGTCAATTTTTTGCGAACGTTGCCGCTAAAACAAGCCAAAAGCCAACAGCTAAAAGCCAAAGGCTGTATACGATATAAAGGGATGAAAAAGGAGATCCCGGAGTAGAAACAAATCTCCCTTTATACGGTCGCCTTACGAGGAAGATAGCGGAAGTATAAGAAGAGGTCAAATCCTACCAAAGCCGCATTGAAGGCATACAACCCTGTAACCCAATCCGGACTGAAAAGCAATTTGTGAACAATGCCACACAGATAACCGATGATGATAATGATCATAAAAACAGGGGACTTTCCGGCAACAACCTTTGTTCGTAAAGACTTGGTGATTGAGATGGGCCAACTAACGCCAAAACAACACAACATCACGACTTCCCAAATACTCATAAAGCAACACAATTTTGAGGGAGCTAAGGTAAAAAAAAGGGAGCATGTAAAAACCATACTCCCTTCCTTTTTCCTTTACCAAAAAACTAATTGGCGTTGGACTTTATAGACGGACGCTAATTAGATCATGTTGTTTGTCTTGATAATCTCATCAGAATTCAATAGGATATCCACATACTGCGCTCTCTTGTAGGCAAAAGGATCCTTGAGATTCTTCCTTGCCAATTTTCCTTGGAAGTCTTTAATAGAAGTGTATTCCTTCTCTTTCATCCAATTCTCTATATCCGTCTTCATGGTGGTAATGTGCTTGGCTCCGTGCATGTAAATTGCGCTGACCACCTGAACGGCATCTGCTCCGGCAAGAAGCAGTTTGACCACATCTTCCCCTTCATAAATGCCGCTATTTGCAATAATCTGTGCCTCCATGTTTCCGTGTAGTAACCCGGAAAAACGCAAGGGTAAGCGATACTCATTGCCCGAAGAGAAAAGGTTGGGGTGAGCCAACTTCAGGTTATCAATGTCGATATCCGGTTGAAAAAGACGGTTGAAAAGGACAACGGCATCAGCACCGTGCTCGGAAAAACGTTTAATGGTACGTACTAAGTTGCCGTAGAAGGGGCTTAGTTTTACACTTACGGGAATATCAACCACCTGTTTTACCTTTTTTAAGGTCTCCAGCTGGTCTTTGATCATCTCCTCCTCTTCTTTTCCATCATCTCCGGGCGTTTCATAGAAGTTTAACTCCAGACCTTTTACCCCAGTTTCCGCCAGCTTCTTTGCATAATCAACCCACGAATCATTGCCGAGAGCATTAAGGCTTGCAATAAATGGAACCTTGCTGTTCTTCAGCACATACTTTAACTCATAAATGTGTTCGTTGGTTCCTGCGTGTTCCAGCGTGGGAAAAAGTTGCCCCATCTCAGCATTGCGGTCTGCATACTCCTGCAACTGCTCCTCCATCTGAATGCGTTCGTAGGTGATTTGCTCTTCAAAGAGTGATTTGTACACGATGGCTGATGCTCCAGCAGCCTCTAATTTCTTGAGGTACTTCACATTCTTCGTGAGGCTGTTCGCACCAATAACAATCGGACTGGCAAGGGGAATCCCCATGTAACTTGTTGAAAGATCTATCATAATATCAGTTTTTTGAGTTTATCCTTTTATTTTTTACTCCATAGATAACGTAATAGTAGGGGAACAAAAAATAGATTTACTATGGATTTATCCACTACTAAAAAATTACCCATTATTAATTTGTGGAGAGCCGCACCATGGCCGATGAAAGAATCCTTTTCCTTCGTTGCCCTATAGGGGGCTCTCTAGGGGCTGCAAGATACGGAAATAAGGGGAATAATACTATTTCTTTGGCTAAAAAAAGACCGATTCGTGTCTCTCCATAATGTCAGGAGTTGGAGAAGAGTTGGTATAGAAAGTCCGAATTTGAGGCTTGCAAATGCTGAAACAGGGGGGCTGGGGTAAATCCCATATTCTAAACCTAACGTGCCAACGGGTCAATCGTTCCTTCCAAAATATCGGTGATAATTTGATTGAGATCTCTTGTGATACTATCGGGGACAAGGTTGAGATAATGGTGATACCCTGCCAGCCATACCTTTTGTTGTCTTAAGTTATAATGGGTTGTTTTCCCTCCCTCAAAGTTTCCTGAACTGTAGGCCAGAATCTCATCGGAAAGCACCAGGTCGTAACGTTTTACACAGGACGAGAGAAAGATATTCTGTACCTCAGGGTAGTCGAACCAGCAGTCCATCTCCATTCCCATCGCTGCAACATTGTGGGTGGCAATGGCTGCATAAGCAGCTGCATTCCCCCGGCCAGTAAAGGGGAAGATTAGGGAAAGGTTGCCTTGTTGTGTCATTAACGAATCTACGGCTCGGGCAGAAAGCTCAGGATCTTCCGTAGAGGCCAAAGAGAGGCCATGGGAGGAGACCGTTTTTTGATATTTTGTATTAAAATAGGCGATCCCGGCCATAAATCCCTGCTTAATGTGTGTGGCCTTTTCGTATGATCTCCCTTCAATCCAGCCCAGAGCCGGAGTTTCCGGATGAGTGAGGTGGGCGTAGGCTGCAGCCAAATATCCGCAGGGAAAAGCGGCCTGCTCCACGTCAAAGACCAGGCATCGTAAATTGGGAGGAAGGGTGTCTGCCTCATGATCCAACAACATGAAATGGGTGTAGGGGTGCTGGAGGGCTGCCTCCAAAAGATCCTCTTCGGCGTTGGCTCCCATGGCAATGATTAATTCACAGGAGTCCCTTAAGGCATGGCCTATATGAGTGGCAAGCTCCTCCGGACTGGTGGACTCATAATAGGATACCTGGATATTCTCCAGGTTGTCCATGTAGTCTGCGCCACTTTTCCCATAAGTACTGATACCCTTATCCTCCCAACCGTATACATCGGAAATAACGCCTATCTTCTTTATCGTTATGGCGGGTTCGTCGGGCGTACAGGCGAGAAGAATTAGCGCGGTAAGGAGGAATAAAAGATGCAACTTTTTCATAGAGGAACGCGTTAGTCATGGGGAAAAAGATCATTAACCCAACAAATATAGCACTGTTTTAAAAAACCGTTATCAAACCTCTTTCAAAATATGTAAATTTGTTTTCTCTCAGTGCAGTGAGAGTTCTTATGTGGTATTAATAGTGTGAACAGCAATGGATTTTCTTTGGGTTATTTTGGCAGGAGTTTTTATGGTTGTTGGATTTGTGGGCTGTATCGTTCCGATTCTACCGGGGCCACCCATCGCCTATATTGGGTTGCTTCTGATGCAGCTTACTCACCCCAGGCCTTTCGATTTGAATTTTATGCTAATTATGGCGGTGGTCGTTGTTGGAGTGACGGTTATTGATAATGTGATTCCCGTTTACGGGACAAAAAAGATGGGCGGCTCCAAGAAAGGGGTGTGGGGTGCAACCATCGGATTGATCATTGGCCTCTTTTTTGCTCCCATTGGCCTTATTGTCGGTCCCTTTGCAGGCGCATTCATCGGTGAGATGATGGGGGGTAAGGATACCCACACGGCCATCAAGTCGGGGCTGGGCTCTCTTCTGGGGTTCTTGATGGGGACAGGGTTGAAACTTATTGTCTCCGGCTGGATCTTTGCCCGCTATATTGCCGCGATCCCCTCGGTGTGGTAAGGGGAGGCGACACCAAAGAGCTCCGTAGGATGGGTTAAGGTGCCGCCCCTACAGGGCTTTTTGATGGTGTTTGGTACAGTGTCATTACAAAGGTGTCGTTTCTATGGAGCTAATGGTGTTTGGTGCTGTTAGAAAGGTATCGCCCCCACGGGGGCTACTGTGTGGTGTTTTTGTGTGACGCTTACAACGGTCTCGGTTGCTGAAAAAGCGGATAAGAACGCTCAAATTCGAGGTGTAGTGGATTACTTGAAGGGGAAGTTGTTCCTTTATATAAGATAAGGATGCTTTGAAGGTCAATCTTTTCCAAGTGGATGGGGAGGGGATGCGGATCTTAGAGAGTTCTGCCGTTAGTCGTTGGTAAATCTCTTTTTACTGCATAAAAAAAAGCACAGCTCAAAGGGCTGTGCTTTTTTTATGTGGTCTTCTTCGGAGCGCTTATTGTTTGATTATTCGTTGGGTAAAGATACCTTGGTCGTTGTAAACCCGGAGGAAATAGACTCCCGGCTCCAGCGCTTTCATGTCGAAATGCTGTGTATACGATCCCTCAATAAGAAGGTCTTTTTCTCCCCGAACCTCTTTGCCTAAGATGGAGACCACCGCGATGGATACGGTTTGTGCTCCCTCACTGTATAGTGAGAGGGTGAAGACTCCGTCGTTGGGGTTGGGATAGAGGGAGATGTTCATGTTATTTTCCAGCGCGTCGATACCGGTGCAGTCCTTGAAGGTGATGTTAATCTCATCTTCTGCGGTACAACCGGTCTCTGAGGTTACTGTCAGTCCAATGGTTTTGGTGCCACCGATGGGAATCCCGGTGGTATCTACGGTGATTACCCTTGAGGTTTCGCCCGTACTCCAAAGGTACGTTACCCCCTCAATACCCGGATCCAATTCCAGTGTGAGGTTGTGACAGAGGGTGGTGTCGTTGCCCAACGTAAATTCGGGGGTGGGGAGCACCTCGATAAAGTGGCTGGCTCCCGGCTCGTTGTTGGTACAGCCATATTGATCCTTGAGCCACAACATTGTTATGGTAAGATCCTCTTCCGGCGTTGCGGTCATCATAAGGGGGGTCTCCTCGGCTGTTGTGATCTCCTCATCGTCGAGGGTGAAGGTCCAGGGGGCATTCCCTGTAAAATTAACCATCAATTGAGCCGTACCTCCTTGACAGACGCTTTGGTCTCCCTCTATGGTTGCTGTGGGAATGGGGCTGATCACATAATGAACCATGCCTGTTTGATCTTCGCATCCCGGATGAGCCAGGGCTGTGAGGGTGAGCGCTACCTCTTGCTCTTCGATATCTTGTGTGCCGGGAGTATAGGTCGGTAAGAGTGCAGTCTCATCATCGAAGGTGCCATCGCCGCTGGTTGTCCATAGCAGTGAAACATAGTTCTCAGCTGAGACCTCAGCGATTGTAATGGTTTCCCCTTCACAGATTACGCCATTTTCTCCCATGGTTACATTGGGGGGGGTATTGATGGTGAGGAGGGTTTGGTCACTCTTCTCTTCCGAACCATTGGAGACGGTGAGGGTGAGCGCTACCTCGCCACTTTCCACATCTTGTGTGCCGGGGGTATAGGTCGCGTTGAGGAGGCCGGTATCGTCAAATGTTCCGTCACCGGATGTGCTCCACTCAAGTGATTCGTAGTTGGTGGCTATACCGTTTAGTGGTACCGGTGCCACTTCGCAAATATAAATATCTGCGCCGGCATTGACTGTTGTCCGCAACAGCGGAGGCATGATGATCCAGTCGATCCATGCGGCGTCGGCTCCACCGGAGCCATTACTGCTCTTTTGGTAGATCCAGGTGAGGGTGTGTTCCCCTTGGGGAACGGGGAAAGAAACGCGTGTCCAGTCGGTTTCTCCTGACCAGATACCCTGCATCTGGGTGTCCACATAGAAACGGAGGAGGTCCTGATTCTCTTCCGAAGAGGTCTTTAGATAGAAGGAGATGCTATCGTTGGAGATCACATTAACATCCAGTGCAAGGCGTGTATTCTTTGCATCTTCAATGGGGCCTGATTGTATGGAGTAGCGTCCTTCAAAGGCCTCTTCTTCGGTGACAAACCAATCTGCACTTCCCATCAATTCCCACTCGAAGGAGGAGAGATCTCCCGATTCCCAATCCTCTACCAGAAGCCCTACCGGCTTGCTGATGGGGTTGGTAAATCCGTATGCTCCGGCATCAAGGGTGAAATCAAAGTCAATGTATTCCGCAATGGGGGTGTTGGCATCCACAGAGATATTGAAGATAGCACTTTTCTCTTCATCTGCCTCGATACTGCCAACGTGGAAGTTTCCACTGTTTATGGTTACGTATGGGCTGGAAGAAGTCAGGGTGGCATTGGCATCCGGAGAGACGCTGTGTCCATCATTGGGGAGGTACACCATGAAATCCCCGGTTTCTCCCGGATCAAGCATTCCGTTGTTGTTGCCTGTGGCATCGACAAATTGAGCCCGAGCCATACGAAGTGTTGGTGCATTTGCAATCATGCTGATTGTACTCTCCCATGTTTCCTCTCCATTGGTGGCAAGAAGAAGGAAGGTGATCTCATGCTGGTCGGGAATGTTATTTGTTGTTTTAAAGGTAAAGGCCTCTTCTAAGGTAACACTACTTTCAGCAGGGATGGTCCCAAAATCGGCTGTGGCATTGGTGATGTCCACAAATTCATCGGTGGTACTCATCTCTACCACAATGTTATTCCCCGCTTCAATGCCCACGTTCTTCATGGTCATGTTTAGTGCAATGGTTTCGTCGTAATCGATCTGCTCATTGCTGTTTTCATCATTGAAGGTGAAGGAATCCTCCAGGATATAAGGACCTTCCGGAGGAATCACCTGCAGGGATTGTTCGTAACGGAAGAAGTTCTGTTTGGTGATTACCAAATCCACATAAATACCGGGAAGCTGTGCTTCAAAGGAGATCTCTACGGGGGCTCCGGTTCCGGTGGCGGTTCCCAATAGCACGCCATCGTGGGAAAGGGCGATAAGTGCACCCTCGTCAGCGGTGACTTCAAACTTGTCTAATCCGCTAATTAATATGGGATTATGTTCTACGGTGAGCTCTTGAGGCATCTCCGTATAGACGGTGAGGAAGGCATCACCATGGTGATGGAACAGATTGTAGGTTACTTCTTTGTTACTGCTGTTGTAAGGCCATCCTGATTGTTGAAGGAAATATTTTCCCGCAGCGTTTCCAAAGGCAGGAAGAACACCGCGTGGTTCCGGAGTAGAACCGAAAGAGGGCATGAACTCGGGCCATAGGTTGTCGTAAAGCCCCCAAACGTAGGTGTCGTTGACAAAGGAGTAGGAGACCTCTGATGCGGCGATGAGCCCGAGGGCTCCGTAACCGTGGCGGTGAAATTTCTCTGCAAAACACTCGCCATAGATATTGTATTTTCCTGTTAAGCAGTTGATGGAGAAGATGAAAGTTAAGTCGGTGTTGGATAAGCTGTTGATGTTACCGTTGGAGTAAGAGGGTTCTCCCCAACCCTCTTCGTAACCATGGTCACGGTGTTGGAGCATGAAGGCACCACTGTTGATGGCGTTGTTCACCATGGAGGCGTTACCACCACTCCAGCCGCCAAGCTCTCCCGGGGTTGCCGGGATATAGCCTAACCCATTGGGACCAAAGAAATTGGTTATTGTATAGGTGTTGGTAGCAGTAGACCACGGGTCGTTGCTGGGGTTACCATCGTATACGGCATTAATGCGGACAGGCTCTTTCCCCAGTTCGTTTTTCCAAAAACCACCAACGGTTTCGGAACATATTTGAAACCAACGCTCCGTTTGCCATCCCAATGCAGTGATGGGGTGATTGTAGAAATTTTCCGATACCGGAGGGTTGGTCTCATAGTTGATGAACTTCATAATCATGGTTTCCAACTCATTGGCATTGCGTGCCGTAATACGTGCAAAAATGATATCAGGCATGCTATTTCCTGTTACATCGGCATAGATGTTGTCAGAAACACAGTAGTTATCCCATGTGGGGGAGGTGATCTGTGTCGATTGGTTGGAGCCGTAGTCTCCCAACAGCAGCACCGCTGCTGGTTTAATATCCCAGGTGTTGTAGGCTTCGTTGAAGTAACTCTCCAAGCTGCTTGCCGAGTTATTTCCTATTTCAGAGAGGGTTACCACTTGTGAATAGATTCCCTGTTTGGTGCGAAATCGACGAACGCTATCGGCCCAAGCCGTAAAATCATTACTGTCGGGAGAGACAATTAAGTATTCACAACCGGTGAGGTCTTTAGCGTTACGGTATCGCTCGTGGTAGTTGATCTTGGGAAGTTGTTCATAGTTGAGGAGCATATCGCTGAGGATAGGATCCCAAAAACGATTTCGGTAGGCTTCCTCTCCGTACTGGCCATTACCTCCGGTGTGGGTTACCTCAAATTGAATGTCGGTGTAAATGACCAGTTCTTTGGTGACCGGGTTGTACTGAAAGGGCGTTACTCCTACGATGATGGCATCCACTCCCCGAATGGTTGTGGGTTTGGAAAGCATTATTGGTGTGGCTGGAAAGAGCGCGTCTTGCGCATAAATGCTTTGGTCTTTCTCATAGGTTAGGGGTACTTTCTCATTATCCCAGGGAATATGAGGTGCCGGGGCAATCGCAATATCCTGAATAACCTCTGTTCTTGAAGAGATAATCCGGATGGAGGCTTCTGCTCCCTGGGGAAGTGCCAGGTATCTTCCCGATCCGGGAAGGTTGGGAGCTCCCTCGTTGTTGGGAAGAAACTCGCCCGGGAGGGCAATCTCTTTCATGAGTTGGCCCTTGACCTCCAGATCAAGAAAGTTAACCTCCTTTATGGAGTAGTTTAATACCGTTGAGTTTCCTTTGGAAGAGACGATGGAATAGCCCTCTGGACCCCATGAATCTTCGAATTGTAATGGTTGTGCTCCCCCTTGAATCCCCGTAAAAATTAAGAATAACAGCAAGAGTGCAGCGTTAAAATAGTTCTTTTTCATAGCGTATAATTATTGTATAGATTGTTTGCAAGGGCAACAAAGGTAGTGTATTTACGACGTTATTAATAATAATATGGCAACAAAAAGAGTTGAAGAAGTCGACGTTTTGAGCAGCGTCTATACAGCTGCTATTTGTGCAAGAATTGGAGAAGATCTGCTACCACAAAGGTGCTTCCTCCCACAAAGAGCATATCCCCTTCTCCTACTTGTGATACCGCATTTTGGTAAGCTTCTGAGACCGTTTTATGACATTGCATCTTTTGTATTCCCAATGCTTTTCCCTCTTCATAGAGTCGTTCAACCTCTTGTCCACGAGGAATATTCGGTTTGCAAAAATAAAAAGTTGCTTCCGATGGAAAGGCTCCCAGTAGATCCATGGGGTCTTTGTCATTCACGGCGCCCAATACTAAATGCAGGTGTTTATAGGGTTGTTGACTGATCATTTTCACCACTTCGTGAATCCCCTCCTTATTGTGTCCTGTGTCGCATACGATGAGAGGGGTGGTTTCTATGATCTGCCAACGTCCACGAAGGTGGGTGTTTTTTATAAGATGCATGAACCCTTCACGGATATTTTTTCCGTTAACGGGGAAAAAGGTGTTTCGAAGCATGGAGAGCGCAACGATAGCTGTGCGGATATTCTGTATTTGATAGGAGCCCATAAGCTCGGTCTGTATGGAGAGGGGAAGGGTGTTCTCTTCGGATGTGAGGCTGTAGCGTATGGTGTTTTTCTGTGTGGTGGAGTCGGGAGGAAGCCTTTTGGCCGGAGAGATGGTGAGATGCTCTTCGGCAAAGAGGATCGCTGCATGCTGTTCTTCGGCCTTTTCCATGAAGACTTTCATGCTCTCCGGATGCTTCTCGCCAATAATGACGGGAATCCCCTCCTTGATAATGCCGGCCTTCTCTCTGGCAACTTTGGTTAAGGTGTCACCGAGGAATTGCTGATGGTCATGCCCAATATTGGTGATCACACTAAGGATGGGCTGGACAAGGTTGGTGCTGTCTAATCGTCCCCCCATTCCCGTTTCAAACACGGCAATTTGTACCGCTCTCTTTTTGAAGAAATCCAGCGCCATGGCGAAGGTGAGTTCGAAGAAGGAGGGGCGAATGGGGAGAAATTGCGTCCGATATTGATTCACAAAGTCAACCACGGCTTCTTCCTCGATTTTTCTTCCGTTAATGGTGATTCGTTCTCTGAAATCGGTGAGGTGAGGAGAGGTATATAACCCCACGCGATAACCCTGTTCCATTAAGGCTGAGGCGATCATGCAGGAGACAGAGCCTTTGCCATTGGTGCCGGCCACATGAATGGCCGGAATCTCTTTTTCGGGGTTTCCCATGAGGTTACAGAGTGCGATCGTGTTGTTGAGGTTTGCTTTGTACGCAGCCTTGCCCATGCGCTGATACATGGGTAGTTGTGCGAATAAAAAGTCGATGACCTCTTGATAACTGGTAAACATTGTGAAGGAGCGTTAGTGGGATATCCGTTGGGGAAAAAGGGGTTGTTAGTTCAGGCGTATAAAGTTGTAGGTGATGGTTCCTCTTTGTATCTCGGGCGCATCGGGTTTAGGCGAGAAGCGTGCTCTTTTGGCGGCTTCTTCCGCCTCTCTCCACAGCTTCTGATCCGTAACGCTGGTGCCTCTGGCTCCGGCTTCCGCTGCAATGACAAAGCCCTGGCGATTTACCTTGATGGTAACCACCACTTTCCCTTGATCTTTGGAGTTGTACGTGGGCTTGGGAAGAGCCTTGGCGCTTCTCCCTCCCAAACTAAAAGAGATCCCATTACCCATACCTCCTTGTGTGTCGTAGGTCCCGGAATCCTCCGTTCCCTCTTTCTTTCCCTGGTCTCCGGGGTAGAGGTTTTTTCCTTCATTGCCCCCTTCGGAAGATTGATTCTGCTTGCCCTTGTAGAGTGCATTGGTGTTGACCACCGGCTTGGGGGGCTCCGGCTCTACGACTTTCTCTTCCACCGGGGGCTCCTCCTCCGGTGGTTCCTCCACCACCTCTTCCTCTTTCACCGGTTCCTCTACCGGCTCTTCCATAAGGGGGGTGTCCTCGGCATCGTTGGTTACCACCTGCTCCTCTACGACGGGTGTCTCCTCCATGATGGGAGGTGGAGTCTCCTCCTCCATGGGGGCGGGGGTCTCCTGTTGGTTGTTGCCGCTTCCCGTTTCGGAAAAGCCTAAGTCAACCTCTACGCCCTCCTCTCCAGGGAGCGGTAATGGCGTGGTAAATCCCAAAAAGAACAGGAGGATCAATGCCAATAGGTGTACAATGATCGTGCCTAAGATGCCCTTTATCTTGTCTTTACGCAGTGCCATTATTTTCGTGGTTTTGTTGCGAGAATGATCTTGTGTTTGGTGTCAAATAGCCGATTCACTTCATTGACGGCATCGATAACATTGACCAAGGATTGGATCTCCACGGATTTCTCAGCTCTTACGACCACAGAGCTCTCCCGTTCATTTTTTAAAACCTTGGAAAGTCCCTCTACCATGGTCTTGTCATCCACAGGAATGCCATCTACATAGTAGGTAAGGTCTTTATCAATGTAGACCGTTACCGTGGCCGGCTTTGCCATGGTCTTGCTGTTGCTTGAGGGTAGAAGCAGTTTTACCGCGTTGGGAGCCACCAATGTGGAGGTCAACATGAAGAAAATTAACAACAGAAATACCAAATCCGACATGGATGACATGTTGAATTCGACACGTTTTTTATTTCTGACGCGTAATGCCATAGTTCAATTTTTTAGGATGCCGGTTCATAAAGTACGTCCATAAACTCCGAAGCACGGGCTTCCAGCAAGAAGACCATTTTCTCAATACGTGCAACGAGAACATTGTATAGCACATACCCGATAATCCCCACGATCAATCCGCCTACGGTGGTGATCATCGCTTGGTAAATACCCGTTGAAAGCAGTCCCACATCAATATTATTTCCTGCCATAGACATATCGTAGAAGGCTCTAACCATTCCCAGAACGGTGCCAAGAAATCCTACCATCGGCGCTACAGAAGCAACGGTGGCCAGTGTAGCCACATTTTTCTCCAGGCGTGCTACCTCTAAATTTCCCACGTTCTCAATGGCTGCATTGATGTCTGGTAACGGTTTGCCAATACGTGCCAGCCCCTTTTGGATCATCCTTGCAATGGGTGTGTTTGTCGATTTACAGAGCGTAATGGCAGATTCGAGACGGTCGTTATGCATGTAATCCCGGATGTTGTTCATGAAGTTTTTATCCTCTTTGGTAGCCCGCTGGATCATCAGGAATCGTTCAATGAAGATGTAGATAGCGATGACAGACATGAGTCCCAGGATGGCCATGATCCAGCCTCCCTTTTGTACCAAATCCCATCCCAAAACGGTAATCTCTCCGGCCTCTTCAGTTGCAGCAGCCTCTGCTGCCGTTTGAGCCAGTGTTGCGGCACCCTGGCTAAATGCTAAGATCATTTGGTTAAGCATAGTGAACATTTTTTTGCTAAGTTACTACTCCTCTTGTTATACCGAGTGTTCTTTCTGGTACTTTTCCTAACAGTTGGTTGTTAATATAAACTGTAAAAAGGGCGGAATATTATCTGCTCCTCGCTTCTTTTTCTTGCAGGAATGGGTTTTTGTTGAAGGAAAAGATACTTCCTCCCTGGCTATTTGCTCTTGCTCCCGTGACCTCAGATAGGGTATTCGCTTCTCCAATAAGTCGTTTTAGTCCCAACCAGGCAAAGATAAGCGCCTCTTTATAATCAATGATATCGGAGGAGGGGATAACCAGTGTCTTGGGGGTTTGTTGGGCAATATGCGCCATAAGTGTATCATTGTAGGTGCCTCCTCCTGTTACCAATATGGTCTCTCCATCCATTTGGTTGATGGCCCTGGCAATTTGTTGGGCGATATGGGTGTTGAGAGTTGCCATGAGATCGTTGGTTTTTCCCGGAGGGAGGATCGAGAGCATCGCTGCTTCCACCCACTCTCGTCCCAGTGATTTTGGGAAGGGCTTTTGGTAGAAGGGGAGCCTGTTCAGGGTCTGTAGCAGTTGGGGAATGGGACGACCTTGTTTGGCCATTTTTCCTCCTTCATCGAAAGGTTTTCCCTCCCTTTGTGCCAGCATGTTGAGTATGAAGTTACAGACACTAATATCTCCGGCAACTCTTTTTCCAGCAACCTCGTAGGAGATGTTGGCAAAGCCACCCAGGTTCAGACAACCGTCGTATTCTCCAAAAAGTGCTTGGTCCCCCGCCGGAACAAGGGGAGCTCCCTGTCCTCCCAGAGCCACATCCAACGACCGGAAATCGCTGATTACCGGAAGGCCCGTTTCAGCGGCGATGGCGGCACCGTGTCCAATCTGTACCGTATATCCTTCTGCCGGGTTGTGAAAGATGGTGTGTCCGTGTGAGGCAATAGCGTCGGGTTGAACCGGTACCTCTTGTAAAAAGTGACAGAGCTGTTGCCCGAGGTATCGGCCGAACGTTCGATCCATCGCACAAAAAGTTTGGGCATCGGCATGGTGTAGGCTACGAAGTTGCTCTTTGAGTGGAGTAGGATAGGGATGGGTGGTGGCTTGGGCTATGGCGAAATCCCACCCCTCTTCTTCGTTTCGAGAGAAGGTACATAGAGCCATGTCCACGCCGTCAAGCGAGGTGCCGGACATCACGCCAAGGATATGGTACTGCTGCTTGTTCTTCATATGTCTATATCTTGTAACTTATTGTCTCCCGCCTTCCGTCTTCTGTTTTCTGTCTTCCGTCTTCCGTCTTCCACCATCATTCCGCTGTGTCTCTTTTTTATCGTCACGGGTGTTTCATCGCAAAACTTCCCCGAGTCGCTCCAGCTGGATGCCTCTCGATCCTTTGATGAGGATGGTAAACCCCTCCAACGGGTGTTTCGCAAGATAGTCGCTGCACGCTTGGGTGTGTGCAAATGTGTGAAAATAGGGTACCGTAGAGACCCGTTCAAAAATCTTTCCCACAAGAAACACCTTGGTGAAGCCATTGCGCTGAAGTGTTTCTACGAGGCTTTGGTGTTCCTGCTCCGATGCCTCCCCCAGCTCCAGCATATCGCCAAGGATAACTGCTTTTTGTTCTGAAGCTGTGGCGTGAAAAGAGCTCAACGCCTTGCGCATGCTTGTGGGATTTGCATTGTAGGCATCCCAAATGAGGGTGTTCTTCTCTCCCTCTTCTATCTGCGATCGGTTATTCTTCGGGGTGTAGGTTGATAGGGCGGTGGTGATATCGTTGGGGGGCACGTGGTAAAAGCGGCCCACCGCGGCGGCGGCCAGCAGGTTGGGAAGGTTGTAGCTCCCAAAAAGCTTTGAGGAGAGGGTTATGGGGGGCTCTTCTCCCCATCGGATAGCGGCGGTGAGGGTGGGGTTGTGGCGCAAAATGGAACCGGAGACGTAGTCTGCATTTTCGCCGTAAAGGGTGGTGTTGGGGTAAGCGCGGTAAGGGGTCAGCCACGGCTCTTGATCGTGGAAGAAGAGGGTGCCCTTTTTTTTGACGACGTGGTCAAACAGTGCTTTTTTCGTTTGGAAGACCCCTTCCTCTCCTCCGAATCCTTCCAGGTGAGCCTTTCCAATATTGGTGATTACTCCCACGTCGGGGTCGGCGAGGCGGCAGAGCTCGGCAATCTCTCCGGGATGGTTGGCGCCCATCTCTATGAGGGCCATCTCTGCCGTAGAAGGGATGGAGAGTAGGGTTAGGGGAACTCCGATGTGATTGTTGAGGTTCCCTTGGGTGGCCACCGTTCGGTATTTTTTCGATAGTACGGCTGCAATGAGCTCTTTGGTGGTGGTTTTACCATTGGTGCCGGTGATGCCGATAACCTTTGCCGAAAGGTGTTTTCGGTGTTCGGCTGCCAACTGCTGCAGGGCTAGCAGTGCATTTTTGCGCCGAATCGTTTGTGCCTTTGGGGTGTCGGTCTCTTCGTCGGTGATCACAAAGGCCGCTCCTTTTTCCAGCGCTTCTGCTGCGAAGTGATTGGCATTGAAATGTGCCCCTTTGAGGGCAAAAAAGAGACTCCCCTTGCGGATTTTCCGCGTGTCGATGTCCACGAGTGGATGGGTGAGAAAGAGGGCGTAAAGTTCCTTTGTTAGCATCATGTAGTGATTACAAAAAAGGCACCGTGAGAGGTGCCTTTTTATTTAGTGTCTGTTCATAAAGTCAGCGTTTTGAGAAGAGGCTGTATAGAAAGCTCGAACTTGAGGCTTGCAAAGGCTGAAATAGGGGAGTTTACTGAAGTAAATGACCATTTCAAAGCCAAGCATAACGAAGAAGTCAGACTTTATAGACGGACGCTATTTAATTTTATTATGGGTCTTATTTTCCGGTGCTTACCTGACTTCCTACGCGGTCCATGGCACAGCGGAAACCGATATAGTTGGTAGCCTCCTCTTGGTCCATATAGCGACGTACCGATGGAGAGAGGTAATAAGCATGGTCTCTCCAGCTTCCTCCTTTGTAAACCCGAGTCTTATCACTGATGAGCGAGCGGTCAGCATAAGCATACATCTTGTTGGTCGTATTGCTGCCTTCCTGGGGTTGTGCGGCCCAATCAACGCCAACTTGAGATTGATAGTCTCCATCGAGGTAGTTGATGTTATCCGCCTTACGGTAATTTCTGCGAGTGAGGTTCTCTTCTACCGTTACGTTACGGTACTTGATTCTACCCATGGAGTCCTTCTCAACAAGGAAGCCCTCTTCATCTGTCTCCCTGGTTTGGAAAACGTTTCCACGGAAGGGGTTCATATCGTTAAAGTCTTCAAAGGAGCTGGGACGATAAACATCCAGTACCCATTCTGCCACGTTACCGGCCATGTTATATAAGCCATAGTCGTTGGGCCAATAGGAACCCACTTGTGCGGGAATCATCGCTCCGTCATTGAGGTTGCCTGCAACCCCCATATAGTCACCGCGGGTGAGTTTAAAGTTGGCGATAATACTTCCTCGGTATTTTTTGTCATCTGTGCGTACAATGTTATCATTCCATGGATAGATACGACGCTCCACAACCCGGTTATAAAGGGTGTTTCCTACCAATCCCAGTGCTGCATATTCCCATTCAGCTTCTGTGGGGAGGCGGTACTTGGGTTGCAAGATACCATCTTCCCAACGTACGGGACGTGTCTCTCCCTCTGCACTTTTGGAGGGGAGGTTTTCATTTACCATGCCTGTATATTGTCGTGCAAGATAAGCCTCTGTGTTGAAGTTGTTCTCGTTTTGTTGACCGGGGTCGGGCTCCAAAATTCCCTCACGTATAAGGATCATTTCGTTGACCCGATCGGTTCGCCATGTACAGTAGTTCATTGCCTGAACCCAATCTACTCCTACCACCGGATAGTGGCGATAGGCCGGATGGCGAAGGTAGTTCTCCACGAGTGGTTCGTTGTAGGCGAGTCTCTCTCTCCACACTAAGGTGTCCACAAGGGCATCCTGTACGATCTTCGGGAAGTCTTGCCCAAAAACCCGGCTTAACCAGTAGAGGTATTCCAGGTAATCCACGTTAGCAACCTCTGTCTCGTCCATGTAGAAGGAGGAAACGGTAACTCTTCTGGGCGAATTGTCGTACTCCCCAAGCACATTCTCCTGGGTAGCTCCCATGATAAACGTTCCACCCTCAATGAAAACAAGTCCCGGTCCGGCTACTTGCTCACGATAGTTGTCATTTACCTCAAAACCTCCCATTTGAGGGTCATTGTACGCCCATCCTGTGGATTTTGAATAGCCGCTTCCACCACTTTTACATGCAGTAAACATGAGGCCTGCCCCAAGCAATATGGCCAATGCCAAAAGGTTTTTTCTTACCATCATTTTCTTTGTTATGCTTTTCATTTATAGTTCTAACTAAAATACAGGTGATTTTATTGTTTTGATCGTTCTTAGTTTATCTGTTTCAATGCAGAAGTCCCATGCAAATGAGATCTCATGTGCACCACCTGAAGCCATTGCGAGCTTACTTAAGCTAATATCGTAGCTGTAACCTACTTTCCAATTATTATGTCTGAATCCCAAAAGAACAATGGCCGCATCGATATTCTCCAAGTTGTGTCGCATCCATAGACCCGCCACAAAGGGGTAGTAGTTGACATAACAGCCCAAATTCAATTGGTGAAACTGTCCTTGCTGTTGGAACAAGAGGTTCGGAGATACGATAATAGCCTCGTTATGGGTATTATATCCCACATTGAAGTTGGCTCCGCCGTGTACCGTGATCTTCATGGGAAGTTGGCTGTTCTCTTTGCTATAAAAACCATTATCAGGTGTGGTGAGATGATGTACCGCAATACCCCCGTAGTAGTCTCCCCGATAGCTGAAAAATGCGCCTGTACTGAAGTCAATATACTGCATGGAGAGATTGGATGGAGGCGCCTCCAGGGTGGTACCCGAAATGGTGCCGTTCACCGGGTCAATCATGTCGCCAAAAATGAGTTTGTTCCAGTCTAATTTGGTCTGTACATAGGTGGCTTGAAATCCGGCATTCACAAAAAAATCCCGGCCAACTTGAAGATGATAAGCGTAGAAACCACTGAAGGTGTTTGTTTTTATGGCACCACTACCCATGTTATCTCCGTTGAACATGAAGCCGTAACCACTATTGATCTTTGCAAGACTTTGGTCATAAGAAGCGTTGTAGTTCGTGAAATGTCCGTCAATGGAAGGCCATTGCTTCCTGTAATTAAAGGTGAGCCGGCCGCATGAAGTCGTTCCTGTTAATGCAGGATTGAGAAACATAGGACTGGCATAAAATTGTGAGAATGAAGGATCTTGTGCCTTTGACAAAAAGGTCAGTGAACACAAAATAACAACGATAACAGTTATTCTTTTCATATAACAACGCCCCTAAAAATTCGGCTAACAATAATACAAATATTTTTTATAAATACGCCGAAAAATCTTATTATTATCTGAAATAACAATATTCAGGTGAGGTGACCGTTAAATCTACAAGGTCTTTTTAGAGGACTTTTATCTCTTCCATAGGGCTTATGGAAGTTTTTTTGTGTTTATAATGATTTTGTTTTTTCCTCTTCTGGATTGGTAATAGTTTTTTAGTTTTATGCGCTATTTTGGGAATATAATACGGGTTTTTATGAAAAGATATCTTCTGCTATTAGGGCTCTTTTTGTTGGTGGGCTCTTCTTTGTTTGCTCAGAAACAGAAGGAACGCGTGGTTCTGGACTGGTCCCCGGCGTATGCTTACCCGGGAGGGGGTGATACGCTTTGGGTCTTGTCATTCCGAGGTTCTTCTTTTTGGGATAAATATGGTGCGCTCCCCGTTTGGCATCAGATCTACTCCTTGGATGCTGCTTATGAGGGATATGCCGTGAAAGTGGAACTCCGGGATATGATTTTTGAGGCTCTTCCAGAGAACGAGTCCGCTGCGATGGACCTTGAACGACTAACCGATGAGGTCGTAGTCTCTTCGTTTCAGAAACCCTATGGGGGCGACCTATCCGTTTATGTGGTGCCGCTTAGGAAAAACCATTTGACCGGTTCTTGGGAACGCCTGGTCTCTTTTACTACGGTGCTCGTTAAGGAGGGGCCTGCTGCACGCCCCGTTGTAAAAGGGAAGAATTTTGTGGAACACTCCCGATTGGCTACCGGCGATTGGTACAAAATTTATGTGACAGAGGATGGAATGTATCAACTCTCTGTCGCCGATTTGGCCTCGTTGGGGCTCCCGGTGAGCTCGCTGGATCCGTCGACCCTAAAAATTTATGGTAATGGTGGAGGGATGCTTCCTGAATCCAATAGCGATGTGCGTTTGGATGACCTTAACGAGATTGCTATTCATGTTTCGGGAGCGGAAGATGGGCGTTTTGATGGAAACGATAAGATTACCTTTTATGGGGAGTCTCCCGATGAGTGGATCTATTATCCCATCGCTAAAAAATTTAAAAAGGAGGTGAACTTCTATGCCCGAAGAAACTGCTATTATGTGACCTATGGGGGAGAGGCCGGAAAACGGATTACTACCCGCCCCTCGTCAACAGCTACACCTACTAACGTGGTGACCACTGTCGATTTTTATAAGAATCATGAATTAGATGAAATTAGCCTGGATCGTTCCGGAAGAGAGTGGTATGGGGAGGCCATGGATGTGCAGACTTCCATTACGATCCCTTTTGAGGTTCCTGATATTGTAATCGGTTCAGAAGTGTATCTGTTTGGAAAATTTGCTGCACGCTCTTTAAGCCCTTCTCGTTTTTTCGTAACGGTGCAGGGAGAGACCTTCTCTGCTTTGGTGAAAAGTGTGGGGGATACCTATGGTAGTGCCTTTGCGCGAGCCGGATCTTTAAGACGACGCTATCCTGTTGTGAATAGTAATTTAGAGGTAAAGGTGGAGTATGAGAAACCTACCTCTATTTCCAAGGGATGGATTGATCAAATTACGGTAAGTGGCCGTCGTGCATTGGTTTTTCATGGCGGACAGATGTCCTTTTGTGATAGAGAGAGTGTATATTACGGGAATGTGGCTGAATTCGTGATATCTCAGGCTGGAGAGCGGATGAATGTGTATGATGTTTCTGATCACCAGAACGTGGCTTTGCTGGAGGTTACACGAGGAGACCAGGAGGCGCGTTTTGTGGCGGATGCCAGTGAGCTGCACAACTACTTAGCCATTGATGGAGGTTATCTGAAACCGGAGCTGGGCGCGAAGGTGGCTAACCAGGATCTTCATGCCCATCAACCGGTGAATATGGTGATCTTAACCCATCCGGATTTTATGACTCAGGCAGAAGAACTTGCACGATTTCACCAAGAGGAGGGATTGTCGGTTAGGGTGGTTACCCCTTTTGAAATTTATAATGAGTTCTCTTGCGGAACCCAGGATATAACAGCCATTCGAGATTATCTTAGAATGCTCTATGAACGGGGAGAGGGCGACTCGGGATTGCGTTTCCTTCTTCTTTTCGGAGATGCCTCTTACGATTACCTGGATAGAATCCCCAATAATGAGAATTTTATTCCCGCTTGGCAGTCTCCCAACTCCTTAGGGGGAGGGGACTCCTATGTGACCGATGACTTCTATGGGGTATTGGATGCTTGGGAAGGGGGAAAGCAAGATGAAAAGGATGATGACCTGGACATTGGGATAGGACGTTTGGTGGTTTCCAATACGGAAGAGGCGGAGATGGCCATTCATAAGATTATGGCCTATGCTTCCTCTTCGCAGGAGATGAAGGGGAAGTGGAGGAATAATATTACCATTATTGCTGATGATGAAGATAAAAATATCCACATCTATGATGCGGATGACCATGCCCGTTATTTGGACACGTTGGCTCCAGCCTACAATGTGAATAAGGTTTATTTGGATGCTTATCCTCAGATGATTGCTTCTGGTGGGGCTCGTTATCCAGATGCTAATCAGGCGATTAATGCGTCTGTTGCGAAAGGAAACCTTATCGTGAATTATGTGGGTCATGGAGGGAAATTGGGCTGGTCGCTGGAGCGAGTAGTGGAGATTGCCGATATTAATTCCTGGAAGAATTACGACAAGATGTCGCTGTTCATTACGGCTACCTGTGAATTTGCCCGTTACGATGACCCGGCCATGGTCTCAGCTGGAGAGTTGGTGTTTATGAATCCTCATGGTGGAGGGGTAGCCCTTATGACCACCACACGGATCACTTATGCTTCTTCCAATTATGCCTTGAACCATTATATCTATGCGGCCACCTTTAAAAAGGAGCAGGGAGAATATCCCACTCTGGGAGCGATTATGAGAACGGCAAAGAATAGAACCGGGAGCTCTTCCAATGCAAAACGATTTATCCTGATTGGAGATCCCGCCATGCGTTTGGCTTACCCCCAGCGGAATGTGGAGACAACTCAATTTAATGGGAAGCCCATGTCGGATCAGGATACGATTAAAGCCCTGGACTTTGTGACCATTTCCGGACGTGTTTGTGACGAAAATGGCCAAACGGATACCTCTTTCGATGGAGTGGTTTATCCTACGGTGTTTGATAAGCCTGCAGTGATTACGACCCTGAGTAATGACCCCACCAGTTTTCCGTTTGAGTTTACGCAACAAAACAAAATTTTATATAGTGGCCAGGCCGAGGTAAAAGGGGGAGCGTTTTCCTTCTCTTTTCGCGTACCCAAGGATATTAATTATAGCTATGGCCACGGGAAGATAAGTTATTATGTGACTGATGGAGTGATAGATGGTCAAGGGTGTGACGAGCATTTTCTGGTGGGAGGATATAGCCATGAAATCCAATCGGATGTTTCCGGCCCTCAGGTAAAACTCTTTATCGATGATAAATTTTTTGTGGATGGCGGAATCACTTCAGAGAACCCTGTTCTCTATGCTGAAATCTTCGACGAGTCGGGTATCAACGTGGGTACCGGAATTGGTCATGATATCACAGCGATCCTTGACCATGAAGGAGACAGGGTCTTTGTGTTGAATGATTTTTTTCTGGGAAGTCTTAACGATTATCAGCGTGGAGAAGTTTCTTATCCTCTCTTTGGATTGAGCCCGGGAAAACATGTGGCTCAAGTGAAGGTGTGGGATGCATTAAATAACTCCTCGGTAGCCACCGTCTCTTTTGTGGTGCCGGGTGATGACCAGGTGAAGCTCGATAAATTGCGCTGTTATCCCAATCCCTTCTCCTCAACAACCAAGCTCTTCTTTGAACATAATCAGTCAGGAGAGGTTCTTTTAATGGATTATATGATCTTTGATCTTTCGGGCCGCCTGGTGTTTCATAAAACGGTAGAGGAGAGACTTAACGGTAGCCGAAGTTCTTCGTTGACTTGGAATGGTACGGATAATAACGGTACTCCGCTGTCTTCGGGAATCTATATTTGTAAGTTGTTGGTCTCCAATAAAGAGGGAGGCTCCTCTGTAGTGAATGGAAAGTTTATATTAACGCGTTAGTACTTTTTTTATGAGAAGGTTGTCAGCTGTTTTTGTGGTTCTTCTTTTTTTCGTGCGTGTACTTTGGGCTAGTGATGATGGGGGTGAGCGTGTGATCCATTGGTCCTCTGTAAGGAATGATTATGGGGAGGAAGTTTATACTTTTTCCAAGGTTTTTTACGATGAAGAGAACCTTCTTTATCCGCTCTATATGGATGTCTTTCCTGGAGATAGGGGGGGGACTTTTGTGGAAGTGGAGGTGGAGGATCCCCTTTTTGAAGAGATTCCCGATACGGCACTGCTCCCTTCGCTGGAAAAGGAGGCTATCCCCGAGGTATTCACCTTCTTTACTAAACGGGGGGTGCAGCGAAGAGTTCCTGTTACCTCATTGATTGTGAATCCTTTTTATCGGAAGGATGGCGTGATCTATCGGTTGAAGCGCTTTTCTGTTCGCATCCATGAGACAAAGGCTGTTGTGGCGCCAATAGATACGATTTTTAGCGAAACATCAGTGATGGCTAAGGGCGATTGGTACTCCTTCTTTGTGAGGGAAACGGGAGTGCATGCGATTACCGGAGCGGATCTTCAAGCCCTGGGCTTGGATATCACGCAGTTGGATCCTTCTCGTATTGCCCTGTTTGGAAGTGGAGGTGCAATGCTTCCCGAAAGTAACAGCGATGTGCGTCCCCCTGATCTTCAGCAGATGGCCGTGATGCTGGAAGGCGTGGAAGATGGCCGTTTGGATGCGGATGACCGAATTATCTTTTATGCAGAAGGCCCTTTGGTTTGGAACTATCTTGAACGCTATCGTCGTTATCGTCATCAGCAACACTACTATAGTGATAAGATTGGCTATTATATCACTGTTTTGGAGGAACCGGCGAAACGAATTGAGCGTCTAGGTTCTGTTTCCCAGGAGCCTACACATGTAGTGCATACTTGTACCCGATTGCTGCTCCACGAAAAAGATGAACGTAATCTGCTTAAGTCGGGAAAAGCGTGGGTGGGACATCCTTTTTCTGCTGAGGATACCACATTTTCGGTAATGATTACGGTTCCCGATCTGGATACCTCGGCTTATAGTTATCTGCGTACACGATTTATTGCACGCTCTTTGGATGATGAAGCCAGTTATCGGCTCTCCTGTGAGGGAGAAGAGCTTCTTAATGTGCGAATCCCTGATATTCAGCTCCCCAGTACATCTTTTGCTATGGCAAAAAGATCTATTAAGTCGTTTAAAATCAAGTCATCAGAAAATGTGCAGTTGGATTACACCTTTGTGCCTGGGAATAGTGGTAGTCAGGGTTGGCTTGATTACCTGGAACTGCATGCGGTAACCTACCTGAGGTATCGTGGCGAATCTTTTGTCTTCCGGGATCTGGACTCTTGGGGCTATCAACGGGTCGCACAGTTTAATATGGTGAAGAATAATCATCCCATACGAATTTTTGATGTGACCGATTTTCAGAATGTACATGAGATATTGTATTCGGAAGTGGGGGATACGGCTCGCTTTACGCGCCCCTCTACCACGCTTAACGAGTATGTGGTTTTTGAAGATGATGATCTTTTGGTTCCTGAGTTGGGTGAGAAGGTGGGGAATCAAAATCTTCATGCCGCTAGCCCTGTGGATTTTTTGATTATTTCTCATCCCGACTTCCTTGCCTCAGCAGAGCGTTTGGGGATGATTCATGAAAGTGCAGATGGATACAGCTACAGCGTAGTGACGCCAGAAGAGATTTACCAGGAGTTCTCGTACGGAGTACAGGATATCACCGCTTTGCGGGATTTTATTCGATCCCTCTATCTGAAGTCCAATGGCGAAAAACCACGTTTCGTGGCTCTTATGGGCGATGCCTCCTATGAGTATAAAGATCGAATTCCCTTTAATACCAATTTTGTGCCCACTTTTCAATCGAAGGTCTCTTTTAATCATGCAACATCTTGGGTTACTGATGATTATTTTGGTTTGATGGATCGGGGAGAGGGGGGTAATGCCGCGGGAATTCTGGATATTGGTGTGGGGCGTTTTCCCGTCTCTACACAAGAACAAGCGGTTCAGATGGTGGATAAAATCGATTATTATACGTCAAAGCATTTGGAGAACTCCGGTGCTTGGAAGAATAAAATTGTCTTTGTGGCGGATGATGCGGATAAAAATCGGCATATTAACCAGGCCGATATCCTTGCAGAGAGAGTAGATACGACTTATAGTAATATGAATGTGGATAAGATTTATTTGGATGCGTATAATCGTGAGTCTTTCTCGGGGATGTACTACTATCCTGAGGCCAAAGAGGATCTTATTAATGTGGTTGAGCAGGGAGTAATGGTGGTTAATTATACCGGCCATGGAGGGGAGTTGGGATTGACCAATGAGAAGGTTCTTGAAATCCCCGACATTAATGCATGGACGAATTTTCAACGAATGCCGGTATTTATTACGGCAACCTGTCAGTTTAGCCGCTTCGACAACCCCGCTCATGTCTCAGCTGGAGAGCTCTTGTTTCTTAATCCTCACGGAGGGGCCGTCTCCATGTTGACAACCTCCAGAATCTCTTTTTCGGATTCTAATTTTCAGTTTAATTACCGCATTTATGATATTTTCTTGAATTCGTTACCGGGTGAAAATCCGACCTTGGGCGAGGTGATGTGCCGTGCGAAGATGGTCGAAAAAACGGCTACGAAGAACTTTGTCATTTTGGGTGATCCTGCCTTGAAACTTGCTTTGCCCTCCCTACAGGTGATTACAGAGGAAGTTGCAGTTATGGGAACCCCTTCTGTGGTAGGTTTGCAAGACACGGTTAGGGGGCTGGAACATTTCTCTTTGAAGGGGTATGTCGCCGATGAACAGGGACAACGGAAGTCGGATTTTAACGGGAGTGTTAATGTGAGACTTTTTGACAAGCCTTCGGTGTATGCTACGTATGGACACGACATGTACAGTTATGTTAGGGATTTTGAGCTTAGGGATAAGTTGCTTTTTGATGGCTATGCGGATGTGGTAGAGGGGCAATTTGCTATTGATGTCTTGATTCCTAAGGATATCAATTATCAGTATGGAGAGGGGAAGATTAGTTATTACGCTCTGGATAGTACGACCCTGATGAGTGCATCAGGCTTTTACAAGGATCTGGTAATCGGAGGGTTCAGCGAGGAGCATGCAGAAGATCATCAGGGGCCTGTCATAAGAGCTTATATGAATAGTAAACGTTTTCAAAGTGGTGATAAGACCATCGAAAATCCAATTCTAATCGTAGAGCTGGAGGATCCTTGTGGGGTGAATTGCATCGGGAATGGAATTGGTCATGATATTATCGCCTATCTAAATAATGATGAGGAGCAGATTATAGAACTTAATGATTACTTTATTCCTACGCCCGGAACCTATAACTCTGGGAAAATCGTCTATCCTTTCTCCAAATTGGAGGAGGGAAAATATACGTTGACGCTCAAAGCATGGGATATGTGTAACAACTCAACGGTTCATACCTTGGATTTTGTGGTCTCTGCGAACATAGATGTGTTTATTGATGGCGTGGTCGCTTCTCCCAATCCATTGGAGGAGTACACGGAAATTAGCTTCTCTCATAATATGCCTGGGCGTAAACTGGATGTGGTGTGGGAAATCTTTGATATCTTCGGTCGAAGAGTCTATCAGTCAGTATCTTCTTCTTATTGTGAATCTACACACTTTGGCCCGTTGCGTTGGAACCGTAGGGATTATACCAATGCCAGAATGAGGGCCGGTGCTTATCCTTATCATATCCGTGTGAAGAGCAAGGATGGCTTATTTACGGTGTCAAGTGGCGTATTGATTTTAAAGTAGGCAATAACTACTCTGATGATGCGTTTAGAGAGTAGGATTTTAGAAAATTATATATTTGCAACCGAAAAAAAACACTATTTATGCAAAAGTATTTTAAGAGCTTGTTTGTGGGCTTTTTGATGTTGTTGGGGGGAATGTCCATGACATTTGCCCAAGGGGGGTGGACTCTCTCTAAGGATGGCACTCCTCTTAACACCGTAGGTTCTGCCGTTCCATTTATTATGCTCTCTCCAGATGCGCGGGCGGGCTCTATGGGGGATTTGGGCGTGAGCTCTTCTCCCGATGCGAACTCCATGCACTGGAACCCCGCAAAATATGCCTTTATCGCTTCCGAAATGGGCTTCTCCATTAATTATACCCCCTGGATGAAGTCGTTGGTGAATGATATCAACCTGTTGAATGCCGTAGGATACCGCCGCATAGATAAGTATTCAACGGTGGCTGCTTCGTTAACCTATTTCTCCTTAGGAACTATCCAGTTTACGGATGATAATGGAATTAGCATGGGAGATTATAAACCCAACGAATTTGCCATCGATGCAACCTATTCTCGTAAGTTTAGTGAAAAGATCTCCGGAGCTGTGGCTGCTCGGTTTATCTATTCCGATCTTACCCAGGGACAGAATGTGGGAGGTGCTTCTACGCATGCTGGTACCTCTGTCGCTGCTGATGTGGCCATGTTTTATACCACTCCGGTGGAGTTTGAAAATATGAGTGGCGGTACTTATCGTGTGGGAGTGAATATCTCCAATATTGGAAGTAAGATCTCTTACTCTGACGCTAATACCGTTCGTGATTTTATTCCTACAAACCTTCGATTGGGAACAAGCCTTACCATGGATATCGATGACTATAATGCGTTGTCTTTCCTTGTTGATTTTAATAAACTATTGATTCCAACTTCGCCCATCTACTATGAGGATAGTGTTAACTTAGATGGTAGGCCAGCCATTAATTATGGAATGGATCCGGAGGTGTCGGTGGTGACAGCCATGCTTCACTCTTTTTATGATGCGCCTGGTTTTTATGATCCGCAAACAGGAGAACAGGTTTTGACTCCTTTCCGTGAGGAGCTTCGTGAGATCCAGATCTCAGGAGGAGTAGAGTATTGGTATGATAAGCAGTTTGCATTGCGTGGTGGTTATTTTTATGAGCATGCCACAAAGGGAAATCGTAAATACTTTACCCTGGGTGCAGGGCTACGGTATAACGTTTTTGGTCTCGATTTCTCTTACCTGATTCCCGTGGGGCAACGTAACCCCCTGGAGAATACCTTGAGGTTCTCTTTGTTGTTTGATTTTGAGGCGTTCCAGCGTCAGAATGGCAAAAAGAAATAGATGTTTCGAATAGGATTTGGTTATGATGTTCACCGCCTGGAAGAGGGTCGCGATCTGATACTGGGCGGTGTTCGTATTCCTTATGAGAAGGGGGGATTGGGACATAGTGATGCCGACGGGTTGGTGCACGCCTTGTGCGATGCTTTGTTGGGCGCTCTCTCTCTGGGAGACATTGGTAACCACTTTCCTGATACTGATCCTCGTTATAAGGGAGTTAACAGTTTACTCCTCCTGGAACAGGTGATGCAGCAGATCCGTGAAAAGGGATATGCTCTGCAAAATGCCGATATGACCCTGGCTCTGCAAAAACCTAAAGTGGCTCCTTACATAGAGAAGATGCGAATGGTGCTCTCGAAGACCATGGGCGTGGAGCTACAGCAGGTCTCCGTAAAGGCGACAACCACGGAAAAGATGGGGTTTGAAGGGCGAGGGGAAGGTTTCTCGGCCTATGCTGTGGTGATGCTTCAAAAAATCTAATACCAGAAGTCCTCCCGAAAGTTGACTAAATATACCCTCTTCATAGCGCGAGTGATGGCGGTATAAATCCATCGGAACCACTCCTTGTCCGGAGGTTCTCGCATAAATCCTTGGTCAATAAATACCGTATCCCATTGCCCTCCTTGGGTCTTGTGACAGGTTATGGCATAGGCAAATTTGACCTGTAGGGCGTTGAACCACGCGCTGTTCCTGGTTTTTTTTATGCGCTCTGCTTTGGATGAAAGTTCCATCTGCTCCTCCATAATGGCATACCATAGCCTCTCCATCTCTTTTCGGGGTAGGGCAGGTCCTTCGCAGGTGAGTGTATCCAATAAAATCTTTGTTTCGATATGTTGTTCCTTCCGGAAATGGGGAAAGCGAATCTCCACGTCTGCAAATTGAAATCCCCAACGAACCTCTATCTTTTTAATGCGTAGGATTTCAATGAGATCTCCGTTGGCGATGAACCTGGTTTCAGCCTCTTCCGGCATCCAGAAATAGTTGTTTCGTGTTACCATTAGGAGATCCCCTGCATTGATGATGCCTTCCCGGAAGAGGATCCGCTTTCGAATTTCCTGGTTAAAGAGGTTTGCCCTTTTGTTGGAGCGTGTGACGACGACAGCGTGTTCCTCGTTATGGTAGCTGTAAGCCTCCTCAAGTGCATCCTGTAATTCGGAGCCATCAATGCGTATGAAATCGGGATAGTGCGTCTCCCCGAATAGAGGAAGGTGGTATTGTGCCTCTGTGAGCCTTTGCCGAATGGTCGTGGCATGTGCTAGAATGCCTGAGGTCAACTGCTGTCTTACTACCTCTGTAAGCGTGAACTGCTGGAAATGGTAAGGGTAGCGTGACGTAAGATTTTTCATGTTAAGAGCCGGGCTAAGGGTGAGCCCTACAGGGGGTAACTGAGCCTCATCTCCCAAAAGAAGAAGTTTGCATTTGAACCCCGAGAAAACATACGCCATGAGGTCATCGAGGATATTTTTTGAGGAGAATGAAGAGCCATCCGGACCGGGAGAATGATCGGGAATCATGGAGGCCTCATCAATGATGAAGAGCGCATTTCGGTGCTTGTTTTGGGCTAAGTTGAGGATGAGGTTTCCGTTAGGGGTGGTGTGGGCAAAGTAGATGTATTTGTGAATGGTGAAAGCCTCTTTCTCCGAGTAGGTCCCCAATACTTTTGCTGCTCTTCCTGTGGGAGCCAATAGGATGGCATGTCTGTTAGCTGAAGGCAAACTTTTTACCAAGGCGCTTACCATGGTTGTTTTTCCGGTTCCCGCATAGCCTGTAAGTACAAAGACGGAGTCTCTCTCCTCTTCCCAAAGGAAGGTGGTTAGTCTGCTGATGAGCTCTTCCTGTCCCTTGGTGGGTGGCAACCCCAGGTTTTCCCGGTAGATTTTTTGAAAAAGAGTGTGTGGGGGAGTGTGCATAAGACGGTCTAGAAGGGATAACCAATGGCTACATTCCATGTGATATTTCCGAGGGAGAGGTGGTTAAACCTCCATGGGGATGACGCTTGCATGGCCGGATCACGAACAGGAATGCCTCCGTCAAGGCGGAGAATAAAGAAGTTGAGGTCAAGGCGTAACCCGGTACCCAATGAGAGAGAAAACTCTTTTAGGAAGTTCTTGAATTTAAATTTCCCTCCAGGGAAATCCTCGTTTTCGTTAAGGAGCCAGATGTTTCCTGCATCCACAAAGAGAGCCCCTTGAAACCACTTGTAAATGGGGAAACGGTACTCCATATTGGCTTCCAAAAGGATGTCGCCAATTCGTTCGATGTTGAGGGTGTTGTCGGAGTAGGTGCCGGGGCCAAGCGTCCGGATTTTCCATCCCCGCATGTCATTACTTCCCCCTCCGTAAAACCCCTTCTCGAAGGGGATCGCCACAGAGTTGCGGTAGGGGATGCCAATACCTGCCCGACCTCTGAAAACTAGTTGGTTGTCGTAGGGTAGGTTGATGTAGTATCGGTAATCCACTTCTCCTTTGATGTATTGTGCATAACGAATTTTGAATAGTTCGTGATAGCCATTCTCCGATAAGGGGCTCTTTGTGATTTTATTATAAGCCCAAAGCGCATTCCCGGAAGTTTCAAAGGTTAGTTTGAGGAAGCTGAAGTTTCGGTTGGTCGCAATACTCTGTGTGGATCGGATGAACGAGTAATAGATCCCCATAATCATGTGATCGGTGTATTGACTTTTGTAAAGGGCATTGTGCAGCTGGTTGAGCCGCTCCGTAAAGGATTCCTCCGGGTAGATCTTGATGGAGTTTACCTCCAGGGGGTTGAATATGTGTCGTGTTTGTTGACTGGTTTTCCACTCGTAGCCGAAACTGATGTTGGTGATGTGCCGTGAATAATCAGGGCGGCGTTGAAAATTATAACTGGCCGTGAAGATGGTTCTGGGAAGGAAGCGTTCCGAAAGAAATTGTTTCTTCCCGGGAAAAAGAAAGATGGGGAACATCAGGTTAAAGACTCCCCCAAGCTCTGCCGTATTGAGAAGAGGACTCTCTTTTGTGATGCCATCGTAGCTGTTTAGTTGAGCCTCAAGAGCTCCTTTAAGGGTTAAGCGAAAGACTTCACCATGACGAAAGAGATTTTTGTTCTCATACATGAGCTTTCCCCCAATGCCGGGATTCCCGGCAGCATTGGTGATCTCAAATTGAGGCCCCAAAGCGTGTACAGGTCTCCTTACAAGGTTTACCCGACAATCCAGAAGGGTATCGTATGGAGAGTTAGGAGTAGAGAATTCCACATTGGCAAACCGATAAATACGTAAGGTGCTTAAACGTTTTTGCGTCTGCTTTACCTCATCCATGCAATACCGTTCTCCCGGCTTGATGAGTAGGGTGTTGAGAATGGTGTTGGGAACCATGCGCCTTTTCTGCGTCTCAATAAAGAAAAAAGGTCGCTCATTTTTTCGCCCCTTTTTATGGGTGGCTACAGTGTCGTAGTGTATGACCTCCTGAGAGTAGGGACGGTAGTCAGGGGTGACATATATGTTGTTGATATAGTATTGTTTATGAGGAGTAAGGGTGGAGTCATCTGACGTACTGGGTTGAAAGGGGGTAATGATAACTGTTAGGTCGATGGTTCCAGGGTGTGTGGTACTGTCCGCTTCGTAGCGAATAAAGTTCTTTCCAAAAAGATAGTATCCGTTGTTTTTTAATAGCTTGGTGATTCGATCTCGTTCGTCATCAAGGATATAGGCATTGTAAATCGCTCCCTCTTTGACTTGTGATTTGATGTGGCTTTCTTGGAGGTATCGGTTGATGCGGGAGTCCCGAATATCCCAGTTGATGGTACGATATCGGTAGGGTTTTCCGGCTTTTACCTGGAAGTTGATCTTTGCCTTTCCTCTTTTTACCTTTACTTGTGGTGTGACCTGTGCCAGAAAGAAGCCGGAGTTATGCAGATAGGCTTTCATCTGACGTGTCGTATTGTACATGGCCACCGAGTCTAACAGTGCCGGCGGTTCTCCCCGGTTTTTCTCCTTGCCGTTAAAGTGTTCGTAGAACCATAGCCTGGCTCTGAATAGTCCGAGAAGTTTTTTGTTGGGGGTGACCGTGATTAGGCTGGTCAGGTCACCGTTAGGGATGCTTTTGTGGTCGGTTGTTACACTGTTTTTGACGACCAGTGGTGCTCCGCGTGAGGCGCGCCGCGCCGCACCACAACCACTTAAGCTAATTAATGTAATCCCTATGATAATGCCGATAATTGTGTGCTTCACCTCTGCGCTCTTTTCCAAACAAAGGTAAACATATTTTTTTTCGCCATGAACCTTTCTCCCCTTCAAAAGGGGTTCTCCCTTTTTTTTATTACCTTTATGGAGAATTTTGAGCTAATTAGTGTCTGTCCATAAAGTCAGCGTTTTGAAAAGAGGCTGTATAGAAAGTTCGAATTCGAGGCTTGCGAAGGCTGAAATAGGTGAGTTTACTGGGGTAAATGACCATTTGGAAGACAAGCATAACGAAGAAGTCGGACTTTATAGACGGATTCTAATTATTGTTTCTGTTAAAACGATTCCTATTATGAAAAATCTGAAAGAGGCCCTCTCCGGGGTGTTAGAGACTATCAATGGGGCTGCAAAAGATGTCTCTTCCGTTGAGGTAACCACCCTTACCGGTGACGTGAAAAAGGTGTTTAATGGTGAGAAGATCGATCTGAAGTCGACAGTGGAAAGTTTGAAAGGCGATACGCAGGGTGAAGTGAGGCTATTAGCGCATACCCATATCGATTTCGATCAGGATGCTACCCAGTTTTTTAGCGATGATATTGCTGAAAAGGATGCGCTGTTGTTGGAGTTGCACCAGGAGATGGTGGATTCGGCTATGGCCTCTCGTAGTGCATTTCTGGATTTTGTCAAAGAGATCTTTGGATAGGTCGTGCATGCAAGAACCTTAATCGATGAGCTTGAATTGCGAAGGGATGTGCTCAATAGAGAGCGCTACTACTCTCATTTTCAGCCATTGGCTGATTTGGGGTATCTCTCCTATGATGCGCTTAAGGAGGAATCCTCTCAAGAGGTTCGAGAGGGAGCTGTGCGTGCTTTCGGGTCAATTATGAGTCGGTAGATACTTATCATGAGTATGCCTATATGCTCAATATGGCAGAAGAGCGGCTGCTTCACCAATTGGTTTCGTTGGATGGTACCTTTTCCTTTGCTGCCCTTCCCAAGATGGAGTCAGGGGGGGTAACGCCTCGCGTTGCTCGTTTTCGGCTAAAACTGCTTGGTCTGTACAGGGAGGGGGATGAACTCTCCTCCGCATTGGAAAAACTTTGTGAGCGCATGGGGCAGACGGAGCATACGATGCTCGATTTGCTCAATATGACAGGGAACCTGGATCTGCTCATGCACCATTATTTGTGTTCCTCTGTGGGCGATAGTGCCAAAAGAATCGCCTGTGTGCTTCTCCCCGGAGAGAATCCCGGGGAGGAGGTGCTGAAGATGATGCATACGCCACAAAATGACTTTGTGGCGCGTCTCTATCAACTTTTCTTGTGGAAAAATGGCTTCTACGAGGGACGTATTGATGGTGATATGGGAAAGATGTCAAGGACGTCGTTAAGGGATTTTATGGTCATGATCAATGGGAGAAGGGAGCGTGATCCTATTCATTGGCGTACCTTGATCAAAAGGAAAGTTGGTAGTCCCTATGAAAGTTGGGATATCGGAACACTCATGGGGGCCTACCTTAAGTGGAAAGCAGAATTCTCCCAAAACACTTCTTCAGAGCGTTCCCGTCAAGAGATGGAGTTGCCGGATGATTTTCCGCTTGAGTTGTCTGTTCGTAGGCTGTTGCGTGAGGTCTCCTTCAATTGGGCTCATCGGCGTCAAGCCTATTTTGGGAATGTGACGCATCTTGCGATGCCTGAGGTGGCGTTGCTGGAGGAGCGTTTTGAGCAGCCTCTTTTGCTGCAGGAAGGCTACAAGCGTGGACGGAAATGGCTCAAGAGGTGGTATGCTAAAGCGACGGGTATCCTGAGGAGTACCTTTCGGAAATTGATCCAACGCCTGCGAAAGGGATTGGCCCTCTTTCTTCATGGGTTGCGGTTCCTTTTGGGGGATAGAATGTTGGTGACCAAGGGGGAAAATGGGCTTCTCGTTTCGCAGTACGAGGGCGATTTTGATGCCTATTTATGGGGAAATATTGGTGGGGATCAACGCTCTTTTCGACGGCATGTGAAAAAAACGGCATACCTCTCCCATAGCCTGGCATATAGCCTGGGATTGGTGGGGAGAGTGATCCGGCTCCTGTGGCTTGTTTCGGGTCCTGTGGGGTGGTTCCGGCTTGCCCGTATTGCTGCGGATGCCCTTTCCCACTACGACGGTTCTATCTGATCCCTCTTTTTGAGAAAAATGTTATTTTTCTAAGGTTTGTTTATGAGGGGGTTATGGAATTTTTGAAGAAAAAATAGATAAAATCGTTGTTTTGCTATTGCGTGGAAAGAAAAACGACGTATATTTGCACTCCCAAACGCTTCCAAAGCGATTGTTCTTAAACAAAAATTTAACGGGAGATTAGCTCAGTTGGTTCAGAGCACCTGCCTTACAAGCAGGGGGTCATAAGTTCGAATCTTATATCTCCCACCACCCTACAAAGCCGTAATTTGTGTGATCACAGGTTACGGTTTTTTTTGTTTTTAATTGTTTGGAAATCATGTGATTATCTTTATTTTACGTGTGATAATGTGACAATGCGGCGATATGGTAATGAAGTCGGAAGACCGAAGACCGAAGTCGGGAGTTGAGTGATAACTTTTTGTGAATGTTGCCATTAACCCAAGCTAAAGGCTAACAGCCAACAGCCGGTAAGCCCCGTAGGGGCGGCACCTCTTTACAACGGTGGATTGGAAACCAACGAAGAATCTGAAGGGTTCAACGGTGTACAGACGGACTCTTCTCAAAACCTCCTCTTTATGGACAGACATCGATTATCCGAAGGTGTCGCCCCTACGGGGCTTTGGGGGGAGGAGGGGGCATCCCTGTTACAAAGGTGTCACCCCTCCGGGGTTCTATGGTGGGATATGGCTCTTGCTGTTACAAAAGTCTTGTTCCTCCGGAGCTGTAAGGGTACTTTGCCTGCTGTGGAGACAACCCCATCCCCCTCTCCAGGGCTTACCGGCTTTTACCTTTTATCTTTTACTTTTTACCTTTTACCGCTTCCCCGCTGCGTTATAAATCCCTTCTAAAGTTATGCAAACCTCTAATTCTTATGAACTTCCCTGAATAAGGTTGACCGTTTTTATGTTAAACATTCATTTAATATTTCCTTTTTAGACATCGGGTAATTCTGAACTTGAGTGAGGTCTTG
>PDWI01001720.1_pt1 | contig 34076 bp, 30 predicted proteins | sample 1430891 | NCBI WGS metagenome assembly PDWI01 (sample SAMN01162508, study PRJNA174530) | Oral metagenome, whole genome shotgun sequencing project. | biome: Marine environment; feature: Marine mammal; material: Swab sample of the gingival sulcus; isolation source: swab sample of gingival sulcus... | reverse complement strand
ATACCGATGATTACGATTACCACCAACAATTCGATGAGGGTAAATCCTTTTTTTGTCATGTTTTTCATGTTTTTTGTTTGTTAGAAAATATGAAAACTCTAGTTTAAATATAATGAGAACAATTTTTTTGTGCAACTGATGTGGGTCATTTAGGCTTGAAATTCAAAATAAAAAATTTTTTTGTATAATAATTTTGGTTTGTTTTGTATTTTTTTTAAAAGTGGTGTAAGAGATTTCGTCATATTCAAAGGCACTCTGGACGAAACGTGAATGTATTTCTCCCCGTCCAAAGTATGTATAAAAAATGACGGGGTCTCATTTGGTAGTCAACAAGTTGACGAGTTTACAAGTCCACAAGAAAAAAACTATTGCTGAGCGAGTGTTCGCGAGTCGAAGCATCTTCGGCTGTTTTGTTCTGCTTTTTCCTTATAACCCCTCTTAGTCTCCCCTTGAAAAAGGGGAGAGAAAAAATTCGAAGATTCCGAGTCAAGCTCGGAAAATTATAAACTTATTAATTCTCTGTACTTGATTCAGGGTCTCCCGTTTCTTTTAAAAAAAATTACAGTTGAGAAATTATTGAATGAGGCAAAAATTCGACAAAAGAATCAGGATTTATATCATAGGGCTGACAATTTTATACAGATGTATTCATGTTAGATTTAAAAGCGATACGACAACACCCAGCGGAGTTTAAACGCAAGTTGGCTCGAAAAGGAGTGGATGAAACCGTAATTGATACGTTGTTAGCCGCCGATGAACAACACCGACAAGATTTGCAAACCGTTGAGCAATTATCGGCAAAACAAAACCAAGTAAGTAAACAAATCCCACAATTAACGGGCGATGAAAAAACCGCCGTTTTGGCGGAAATGAAAGATGTTTCAGCACAGAAAAAAGCCGCGGAACAGTCTTTGGAGTCTTCGGCGACTACGGTCAAACAAATTTTAGAATCGTTGCCGAATCCGCCTCGAGACGAAGTAAAAGAGGGGAAAGATGATTCGGAAAATGGGGTCATTCGAACTGAAGGGGAAAAACCAGTGTTTGATTTTGAACCCAAAGAACACTGGGAACTGGCCGAAGATTTGAATTTGCTTGATATGGAGCAGGCCGCTAAAGTGTCGGGGAGTCGGTTTTATTATCTAAAAAACGAGTTAGCGATTTTGCAACAAGCCTTGATGATGTGGGCGTTCCGAAAGGTGTCCGCCAAAGGGTTTTCGGCCACTATTCCTCCGTTTATGACACGAGCTGAAGCGTTGTATGGAACGGGGTATTTAGACAAAGATGAAAATTACCGTGTAAATCCAGACACCGATGATTTGTATTTGATTGGAACGTCGGAAGTGCCGATGGTGTCTATTCATGCGGGGCAAGTGATTGATTTAGAGAACGGACCATTGAAATACGTGGCTTATTCGCCTTGTTTCCGACGAGAAGCTGGGAGTTATGGAAAAGACACAAAAGGGATTTTGCGGGTGCATCAGTTTGAAAAAATTGAAATGGTGGTGTTTGCCAAACCAGAACAAGTGACCGAAATTCATGAACAAATTCGTGTTATTGAAGAAGAAATTTTGCAAGAATTAGGAATTCCGTACCAATTAATTGATATTTGTACGGGGGATTTGGGTTGTTCGGCTTCGAAAAAATACGATATTGATGCGTGGTTGCCAGGGCAAGGAGCGTATCGAGAAGTTACGTCTACGTCGATTTGTGATGATTATCAAACGCGTCGTTTGAATATTCGGTATCGAGACGAAAATGGAAAATTGCAATACGCGTGTGCTTTAAACGGAACCGCGGTGTCGTCGCGTCCGTTGATTGCTATTATGGAAAACTTCCAACAGGCGGATGGTTCAATTAAAATTCCAGAAGTGTTGGTGCCATTCTGTGGGTTTGATACCATTCAAGCGAAGTAGCATTACTTATGGGATTTTTATTAACATAAAACCTTGCATAATTGTGTGAGGTTTTTGTTTAGGAAATGGGAGATTCTGTGTCGTGGCATGGAAATTTATAAAAGTTATAATTCTCTGTACTAGATACAGGGTCTGCCCTTTCTATTTTTTGAAGTAGATTGCCACGCTTACGCTCGCAATGACCGTGTCTTTTAATTTTTCGTCATTTCATTTCGTCCTAAACTGCTTGTCACTCCGACTTGTTCGGAGTCTGAAAGGATTTATAAATTCAAACTGTTTTTGGATTCTGGGCTCCGCCAGAATGACTATGTGAAAATATTTCGGAGATTCCGTGTCGTAGCACGGAAAGTTCTATTTTAACGGTGTTTTGAGTAGTTTTGTGTCTAAAATGTGGAAAATTTTTTCGTGAACAAAAAAGTTGACCAATGGGTGTTTTTCCACTATTTTTCAAGGTGATATGGGAGGAATAAGTCATATTGTCATTGGATTGGTGTCTTTATTTGGATCGGTGATTCAAGGGAATTATTATATTGAAGAAACTATCACCCTGAAACCAGGGGTGACGACGATTGAAACGCCCGCCGAATGGGAAACCGTGACGTTGTTCTCGCCGGATAAAAAAACGGTGTTACCGCCTATATTTTGGCAAAATTCTGCTGGAGCGTTTTATGAATGGTCTACTGATAATGCTCATGAAGACGGTTTAGATGGCGATTGGGTGTTACGGCCGAAAGTGTATGATGCTTCGCAAAAAAAGTTGGTTGTGTACACGGAAACACCTGTGAAAGTGGTGGGGCATTTTTTTAACACGCAGAAACCGTTTGGGCGGTTAATGGCGTCGTTACACACCCCGAAAATTAATTTAGGGAATTTTTTGTTTGGAGATGCGTTGTTAGAGGGCGTGGATGTGAAGAATTTTAAAAACGAAACCGAATTAGGTGGGTTTGCGAACAATTTTAAACCAAAGTTTATTACGCGTGCTGGCTGGGGGGCGGATGAAACCTTGCGGCGTTGGACGTGGAGAAGTGGCATTTCGGCTTGGTTCCGTTCGAGTCCGCCCGAAGCCAAATATGTCAAACAAAGTTGGAAACCCGTGATTGTGGCTCGCAAAGATGCCGCTGGAAAAAAGCTGACGTGGCCGATTGAACAGAATCAAATTATAAAAAAAATAGTGTTGCATCATACCGGAGAATATTTAGACGATCGGCACCAAATGCGACGTAATCCGAAGAAACACGTGCGTTCTATTTATTATTACCACACGGTTACGCGTGGTTGGGGTGATATTGGGTATAATTTTTTGATCGATAAACGAGGGAATATTTATGAAGGACGAGCCGGTGGACCGAAAACCGTTGGCGCGCATGCAGAAAATTATAATGTGGGAACGATTGGGATTTCGTTAATTGGAAATTTTAACATCGAACAACCAACGCAAGAGCAAGTGAAAGTGTTGTCTATTTTTTTGGCGTATTTGTCTGATAAATACAAGATTCCCGTACATGGAAATAGTGTGTTTTTGGGGCTAAAAACGGATAACATCACCGCGCATCGGTTTGTGACACGACCCGGAAAAGGGACTTCTTGTGCGGGAAATAATTTGGTAAAATTGTTACCAGCATTACGAAATAAAGTGGCGGAAATTCAAGTATTTCTTCGGAAACTTCGGGCACAAGGAAAACTCACAGGGCGTGATTTTTTGGGGCTAGCACCAGAGGCACAAAAATATGTGGCGTCGAAAAAATTTGTGTTACCGAAACGGAAAGCGTTGATTACCCCAGCGGAGTTATGGGAAAAACAAATCGTAACCGATAAAACACAAAAAATAATTCGGTTGCGGGTGGTTAATAATTCAAATTTTACTTGGAAAGCGGGGTCAAAATTGTCGGTTAAGTCGGCTCCTGGTGGGTTAGAATTTGATGATTTTGTGATTGAAGCAGATATTGTGCCGTATGGAACTGGATATATTCGTGGAGGAATGAAAGTAACGACTCTTTCGAGTGGTGATTATGCGGTGGAATTGTCGCCTGATTTTTTGAGTCAACATTATTTTGCTTCACAATACAGCACGGCTCGAATTATTTTTTCGATTAAAGTCGTGCAGAATTTTTCGAATTTAGTGTCGCAGTTACAAGCCAATAGTTTGAGTCGGTCATTACGGTCACCCATTCGTCAAGATACTTTATCCGGGTTTTTGTCGCGGTATAAAAAGAAACTCGTAGCCACTAAATCGCCCGTACCAGTTAAACCAGCGGTTTCACCCGTTTCAAAGGTTGTGACTGGCGTAAAACGAAAACAGTATGCGGTTATGAACACCAAAATAAAATTGGCGGGGTTTCAGTCTTTGGTGGCGAAGGTGTCGGCAAATAAAACCTTTCGGGTTCTGGTTCGAGGGAGTTCTGTAACGGTTCCGGCGGGCGAAACTATTTTAGTAAAACAAGATAAAACGAAAGTAACGGTGCAGGCGAACGGGAAAACCTTGGTTGGTTCATTGGTTCGGTTGCAAAATATACAGAACGGCGTGTTCACAATTCAGAATTATGCGAATCCGCGCTTTGGAAGAGGGCGAATTGCGTATAATCGGTTTAGAGGTGATTTGGTGTTTTATCCTCACGGAGAACGTCTGATGGCGGTGAATGAGTTGCCTATTTATCAATATTTGTGGGGCTTGGGCGAAGAACCAAAGACCGAACCCGAACACAAAAAACACGCTATTTATGTGTTGGCACGGAGTTATGCGGTGGTGTATTCAAAATACCGTCGTAAGTTTGGGACGAGTTTCTATGATTTAGAAGATGATCCTCGAACATCGCAGTTGTATTTGGGGTATGATTGGGAAGTTCGACATCCAGAACAAAAACGGCTGATTAATAGAACGAAAGGACGAGTCATAACGTATCAGGGAAAACCAGTAATTGGTCCGTACTTTACTCAAAGTAACGGGCAAACATCTGATAAATGGCAACAGCAGTATCCATGGACGAAAGCACAAGCGTTGTCTTTTGATCGTGGGTTACCACAAAAAGGACATGGCGTCGGATTGTCGGGAAATACCGCTCGGCAGTTAGCCAAGCAAGGAAAAAATTACAAACAAATTTTGGAATATTTCTTCGATAATATTGGTTTGAAAAAAGTGTATTAGTTGGATGGGGTTTTGGTCAAATTGGCGGTGGCGGTTGTCTTGGTATTACGTTGATGCGTTTGAAAAAGAACTGGACGAATTTTTGTGCGCGGTGCCAAACCTTTCGTCGTATGAAGTACGTGAACGGGTCTTGCGGTTTATGAAACGTGATTTTGTGCGATTTTCGGTGTATTTAGAATGGAAATTTAAAGGCTATGCACAATTGAAGAAATCGAATCGTCGAGAGTTGTATCGTAATGCTGATTTAATCCGAGCGGATTTTCAGACCTTTTGTGAAACGGCGGGTATTGAGAGTACGAAACCGGCGGCGGTGGTGCAAGGATTAATGGAGTATTTGTCGCCTCAAAATCATTTTTTGTATCAAGAATCTTCGGCATTTTTTGGATTATTAAAAAATCCACAGCAAGAAAAGTTAGTGGGTGATTGTAATCAAATCTGTTCTTTGTATGTGGCGTTGTCGACGCGGTATTTTTTGCCAACAGAATGGCGGATTCATCTGTATGATGAGCACGTGGCGTTGGTGTTTGACGGACAAGAATTAGAGGCTACCAACGGAACCATGAATCAATTAGGAACGGGCGGAAAAGTGCTTCCGATTGAAAGTTTGGTGGCGGTTAATGTGTTGGATATTTCGGAGAAAAATCGACGAAAGTTTCCGATTATTCCAGAACGGTTTTTACAATCGGCGGCGTTGGTTGAGGCCTTATCGCCAGAAAATCCGTTGGCTCAAAAAAATATGCGTGTGGCTTTACACAACATGGGGTTGGATTTAGCAAAAAATCATAAATTTGAGTTGGCCGAGCAATACTTTTCTCGGTTGCAAGATAAGAAGTTGTTAGAAAATTTGTATGCTCAGGCGGTACATTTTTATATCGAATCTTCACATTATTCTAAGGCCGAGCAATGGGCGCAAAAATCAGCTCGAGAGAGTTTGCGATTGTTGGTATGGAATAAGCGAGGGAGTGAAGCTTTGAAACAAAGAAAATATACGAATGCTAAGCGGTATTTTGAAAAAGCTCAGCAACCAGAAAACGTGCAAATTGTGTTGGAAACAGAAATGTTTGATTGGTATGAGCGAGTAAAAAATCTAACGAAATTAAAAGATTTGAAGGCTCAGAAATCAACCATAAAAAAAATTTACGCTCGGGCCAAGGAAGTGCACCACGAAGGAATGATTGATTGGTGTAAAAATGTGTTAGAGCAAATTTAATTCAAGCAAGCGAGTTATCAAATTTTTGAGTAAGCCAGTTGTTTTATTTATTATTCTTGATTGGGAAATCTCTTTTTAAACAAGAATAAGATTCCAAACACCACCATGCCTGCGAATGCTCCAATTAGATGTCCAACAAAGGAAACGCCTGGCATGAGTCCTAGCACTATGTTGGCGCCCGCCCAACCAAGCATTTGTTTGGAAATTATCGGGTTTTGTTTCCAAAATAAAAGACCCGTTAACACCATTAATCCAAGGGCAATGCCAGAGAATCCAAGGGTTGGATATGGGGATAATTGTGAAACTCCAATGGTCGTAAGAATGGTGATGAATAATACGATTAATCCGTAGGTTTTTGCGGTAAATTTTCGTTCAAGGAGGGGCGAAATTTGAACTAGTACGAGTAAATTAAACAGTAAATGAAGTAAATCGTAGTGTGAAAAGTTGGCAAGAAAACTGTTGAAATTCAAAACCCGTGGTTGAGACACAATAACAGGCAGAATAGGGATACGGTTGAGAACAAAAATGAGAATATTGAGGCTGATGAGTCCGCTGGTAAGCGGATTTTGTTGACAATAGTGTTTGAGAGTTTCGTACTTCATTCTTGATAAATTTTTATTGATGGGTGATTTAAATCTAATCGTACGGTTTGTTTCGACCAAATAAGTGGCTGTTTTGCTTGGCGATATACTTGGTTTACGTGTTTGCTTGGTGGTAGATTGTTTGCGAGAACGGTGGGTTGTTTTCCGTTGAGGACGGCTGGAATTTTAGACGTGGTAGTGATAAGTATGTCAAACGACAGAGACTGTTCAGATTTGTTTAATTGAGCTTGTTCGGTGTCGGTGAGTGGTGTTAGTAATATTCCTATGAGGTGTTGGTTTACGGTTTGTGAGAAAAATTTATGTGGGATGAGCGTTTGACTCGTTAGACTGTGGGAAATTTTGATTGGGTTGGGTTCAAAAAAAGTTGTAAGTTGTTCGGCTAGAATAGGGCTGCCTAAAAATAACGACTCGTTTGTGGTTTTGAGTCCGAGCATTTGTTGGCGTACTAAGATTTGGTTTTGGCTTGTCGACGGAGACCAAAAAATATAGCCCCAGAGAAGTATGGGAAAGAAAACTATTAACCAGAAAAAGAATTTTTTGGGCATGACGAATCAGAAATTGTTATAATTCGGTTTCTTCGTCTTTGGCTTTAAGCATGAAGTATGCCTGATTCCAAAAGGCTACCGAAAAGACTTCTAAAATTCCAGTCAAATAAGAAGAAAGTCCAATCAATCCAACACCTAAAATTCCAGCGAGGATATAAATAATATTCAAATAATCAGAACCAGCAAAGTAGGTGGTCAGAGAGGCGGCTAGTACGGGAATTCCTAAGACTACTAAGACGTTCAGAATTACCCGAATGTTTACTAATAGCATTAGAATTGATAATCCGAATACCGATCCGAAGTACATAAAAGAGAGGGAAATACTAGAACGAATAGCTTGCCCAAAGTTTTGGTCGTCGTGAATAATGAAATACGGGGCTAAGTGGAAAAAGAAACTCAAGAAAAGGCAGATGATTCCATATATAATCAATGTTGGGAGCAGTATTTCAGAGAACAGTTCGCCCTTTAAATAACGAAATAATGTTAGCCCTAAGAAGGTCACCGACAAAACTGAAAAGGGAGATAAAGCGGAGTGAAGTTTGAAGAGTTGAAAGAAGTGATTAAAGCCTTCAATGACTTTTTTTCGTAATGAAAATCGTTTCTCGGGTGATTTTATGTGGTGATGCGTGCTAAGAATCATCGTTGCTTCGATCCATGGAGGAGTCAAAAACGTAAAAATTAATACAAAGACCACAAAAAAGATTGAGATTCCGAGTAAATTTTTATCAGAAATAAGAGAAATTATGTCTCCGATTTTTCCAAAGACAAATCCACTTTTATAAATTCCGAGTGATTCTGAAATCAAGAAATACTGCCATATGATTTCTATGACAAATACGACTACGGTGACAAAACTTGGGACAAATGCGAACCAAACAATTTTTCGATTTTCAGAAGCGACATTCCAAGCGTCGGCAATTATTTTGGCATAATTCATCTAGTCCATTCTGTTTTTTTTGTGAGGCTTGTCAATGAAACCTCGTTTGTAAAGAGAAGTTCGTACCAGTCTTGTACGTAATATTTGGTTTGAGTATTGGGGTCTTGTAAAATCGGTGGCAGGATTGGTGGTTGGTGTGATACGAATTGAGTGGTTGGTAGCGGTTCCTTTTTGATAAAAGTGATAGAACGCTCGTTGGGTTGTTTTTTTCCAATTTGTGTTTTGGCGTCTTTATCAATCCGTTCAGCGGTTTTTAGATACTCAAGTTTTCGTTTTTTTTGCAAAATTTCTTGGTAGAGTTTTTTATTATCTTGACGAATGCTTTCGATTTCAGCATTGATTTTTTGTGTCTGATGGAGGGTGATAGCCAAGTAATATAATAGAGAAAAAATAATTCCAAAGGCTGCTAGGAGCGCAAAAATGGTTTTAGAATTATAAACTTTTGGTTGACTCATCAATGCGTACTGTATTCAACTATTTTTCTGGTTCAAGTTAGTTTTGAAATAGAAGTAGTATTTCTATGTGAATTTATTTTGGGTCTGTGTATAATAAAAACGAATATGAAATTATTGGTTGGACTCGGAAACATCGGAAAAAAATATGAACAAACGCGTCATAATGTCGGGTTTTTGGCGTTAGATTTTTTGGCAGAAAAATTTCACGCTTCTGAATGGAAAGAATCAAGTAGATTTTTTGGGACGGTGGCTACGGGCATGTACCATGGAAAAAAAATTTTGTTGCTGAAACCGTCTACGTTTATGAATTTGTCTGGGAAATCTGTGGCGGCGGTGGCGAATTTTTACAAGATAAATCGGTCGGATATTACGGTTATTTTTGATGATGTTGATTTACCATTTGCCAAAATACGTTTGCGACATCAAGGCGGATCTGGGGGGCATAATGGTATAAAATCGTTGATTGCTTGTTTGGGAGGAGAAGATTTTACACGCATAAAAATTGGAATTTCAAACGAATTTCGAGCTTCGAAAGAGACGGCCGATTTTGTGTTAGCAAAATTTCTCCCCGCCGAACGAACTAAGCTGTCAGCAGTTTTTCATGAAATTTACACAAATTTCTTATCGGAAATCGGATGATTGTATCGTTTAAACGTTTGAGTGGGTGGTTTGTGTTTGAAAAGAAAAGTCTTAAAGACCCTGTGGCCACTATGAAAGATTGTGGGGTTGATTCAGATACAGGGAAGATTTTTGCGTATTGGGTGTTTGGTATAGCGGGGTTGCAAGTTTTACGTCCAGCGGATATTTGGTCGTGGATTGGAGGAAAAGTTGTGGTGGAAGACGAGACGGTTTTTCAAGATCCACAAAAATTGCCTCGACTGGCTGATTTGTTTGAGCGGGAAGTTGCTATTTTGGGGGCGCCTGTGTGGCAGGCCGGTAAGAAACTTGGAACCGTGAAAGATTTCTTTTTTGATACAGAAACGCAGTTTATTTTATCATTCGTGTATAAAAAATATTGGTTTTCAGCTAAAAAGACCGTATTTCGGTACCAAGTTATTCGTATTACGGAAGCAGGCCTTGAAGTTGATTTAACGCGAACCAAAAAAGAAGCTTTCATGTCCGAATCAAATTTGTTTGCGGCTTCTATGCCGCCAGTTCAAGAGTTGAAAGAAATTACCGATTTATAATTTTTCGTTGTTTTTTGTGTGCGAATTTATATACTTTTGGCGTAATTTCTTAAAATTTTCAGTATGAATAATTATTCTTTTAATCATTTTTTGCGAGAAAAAGGGGTACCAAACGATGTTCGTTCTTTGTTGTATCACATTGCTCGAGCGGTAAAATATATTAATTTTTCTCTGCGGGCAGGAAACACCGGAAAAACTGACGGACAAAATTGTCAGGGCGAAGAACAGTTGCAACTTGATGTGATGGCGGACTTAATTATTCAAGATGAATTAAAAAAATCTGAATTAGTGCGAACTTGCATTAGTGAAGAGATTAAAGAGGCGATGATTTTCGATGCGCCACGTGGTGAGTATACGGTTGCGTATGATCCTTTGGACGGAAGTTCTTTGGTTGACGCTAACTTGGCGATTGGATCGATTTTTGGTATTTGGGAAGGTTCTGAATTAGTGGGGAAAACGGCTCGAGATCAAGTAGCGGCTTGTTATGCTATTTATGGTCCGCGGGTAACATTTGTTATTGCTATAAAAAATGGTGGAACGCACGAATTTGAATTAAACGATGTAGGAGAATTTATTTTAGTGTCACAAGACTTGCAAGTGGCGGACGTTTCAAAATATTTTGCCCCAGGAAACTTGCGAGCTTCCATTGAAAATAAACGATATTTAGAATTAATTCAGTCTTTTATTTTAGAAGGAAGAACGCTTCGATATTCAGGCGGAATGGTGCCCGATTTACATCATATTTTGAAAAAAGGACAAGGGATTTTCTGTTATCCTGGATGTCAAAAACATCCAAATGGAAAACTGCGTTTGGCGTTTGAATGTGCACCGTTCTCATTTATTTTTGATCAAGCGGGCGGAATGGCTAAAACGGTGGATGGATTAAATTTGTTGGATAAACCCGTGACGAAAATTCATGAACGAACGACTATCTTTATTGGTTCTAAACAAGAAGTTACGCAAGCGGTAGATTTTTTACAAAACTAAACGATGAAAGATTTGTTCCAAACGTTAGGATTTGAGTGGAAGAACGAATATGAACCCGTGTTTTGTGAAGCGTTTACTCATCGTTCGGCGGTTAACAAAACGTCGGAGTTTACGGTTCATAATGAGCGGTTAGAATTTTTGGGTGATGCGGTGCTGGAATTAATTGTAACTGAGTTATTATTCGAAAAATACCCACAGAAACCAGAAGGCGAATTGACAGTATTGCGTTCGGCTTTGGTGAAGGGGGTACATTTAGCAGAAGTCGCCCAACGATTAAATTTGGGGAAATTCTTGATTCTTTCTAGTTCGGAACGTAAATCTGGCGGAGCAAAAAAGGGGTATTTGTTGGCGAATGCGGTTGAATCATTGATTGGGGCTTTGTACCAGACACTAGGAATGCCCTCGGCACGAGCTTTTGTGCGTCAATGGATTTGGTGTGATATTGAAGACATTATAAAAAATGCTTCTCACATTGATATTAAAACAGAATTTCAGGAGTTTGCACAGGTGCCACCCGTGTCTACAACGCCTCGATATGAAGTTATTGGTTCTACTGGATTAGATCACGAAAAAATGTTTCATGTAGCTGCGTTTTTGGGTGATTTGCAAGTTGGAACTGGGCGTGGAAAATCAAAAAAAGAAGCCCAAGCCCAAGCTGCTCAAATGGCTATGGATACGAAATCTGAGTGGTTGAAAAAGTTTTAAAAATTATAAAAACTTGAAAATAATAAATGTGCTTAATAATAGTACGGCGTAGGCAATAATTAGGCTGACCGTTAAAGAACAATATTGAAGTGTTATGTGAAGAGTTATTAAAAATAATATAAAATCTCCCATGTAGGTGTTTCCTTCAGGGAGTATGTTTTTAGTTTTGTAATACGTTTTTTTATACGCTGCGTCTATCAAGTAAGGCTCGCGTCAGGGTGCCAGTATCTAAAAAATCAAGGTCGCCGCCACTTGGTATTCCACGAGAAAGTCGTGAGACGTTGCCAGCAAATTTTTGTGAGAGTTGTTCGTGTAAATAAAGGGCAGTGGCTTCGGATTCGGTGGTACCAGACGTGGCTAAAATTATTTCGGTTATGTCGTCATTGAGGCGTTCAAATAAACTTTTGATGTTTAGGTCTTCGATGTGCACTCGATTCATGGGCGATAACACGCCGTGTAAAACATGGTATTGTCCTCGGTATTCGTGTGTTTTTTCAATGGCAATAACGTCCAAAGGTGATTCAACAACACAAATGATGTGTGATTCTCGGTGATGATTTTGGCAAATAGGACATTGTGTTTGAGTTGATTCACAATAGTTTCCACAAACACAACAACGATGTATTTGTTCTTTTAAATCAAGGAGGTTTTCTCCTATTTTTTTGCTGAGTCCAGTTTCGTTTTTCAGAAGTGTAAAGACGAGTCGTTCGGCACTTCGTTTTCCGATACCGGGTAAATCAGATAAGGCCTCTATGGCGTTTTGGATCGGATCAGGGAGCATCATAGATTAGGACAATTATCGGTTTACTACAATCTTGTTGGTATTATCCAATTGGACGTCTTTGAATAATTTTTCCATGTGTGGAATAATGTCTTCAATTTTAATAGTGGTCGATCGTCCTCGTTTCATTTCTCGGACAATGACTTCGCCTTTTCGGATTTCAACATCACCCATAACGAGTGAGTAAGGAACATTAAATTTTGTCGCCCGAGCTAATTGGTCTTCCATACGAGTTTTTCCTAGTACGCCAACGGCATGAAATCCGTGTTCTCGTAATTTTACTAAGATTGGCAAGGCTTCTTTTTTGGCCAAAACGCCGGTAGCCGCCACGTAAATTTGTAGTGTGTCTTTTTTGGGTACGGGAATTTCATGTGCTTTCATAAGTGCAATGACTCGTTCTAGTCCAGCGGCAAATCCACATCCGCCAAGATCTTCTCCGTTCATTTTTTTCATCAATCCGTCGTAACGACCTCCCACCAAAATTTTATTGCGGTGCGCGGCTTTTTCACGGAACTCAAATGTGGTGTGACTGTAATAATCTATAGGACGAATCAATCCTGGGTCGATAGTGTATTCAATTCCAAAAGTGTTTAGATATGACAGAGTTTGATTTAGGAATTCTTTTGAATCAGGCGACAAGAAATCGGTAATTTTAGGGGCCATTTTGGCTAGGATTTCTTCGTTTTCGGTGGTAGGGTTGAGTAATGCTAAGTAATCGCCTTGTTCTAATTTTTCGCGTAATCGCAAAGATAAACTTCGTTCTTTTCCACTGTAGAAATTCGCTAAAGCATCGATGAATTTTTGCCGATCTTCGGGGTTTCCAATGGTGTTAATTTTTAGTTCGCAGTGTTCGCTTAAACCTAAATCACTCAAAATTCGGTATGCTAAATAAATTAACTGTGCGTCAATTGCGGGGTCTGATTCTCCTAAAATTTCGGCTCCAAACTGCCAGAATTCTCGTTTGGTTCGGCTTTGTGGTCGTTCAAACCGGAAACATCGTCCTAAAGAATATAATTCAACGGGTAATGGACCTTTATAGAGTTCTTGTTCAATGAAACTTCGTACAATTCCAGTGGTTAATTCGGGTCGAAGCGAGAGTGATTCTTTTCCGCGTGGATCGTCAAATGAATAGAGTTCTCGTTTGATGATGTCGGTGTCTACCCCCAAAGCATTATGAAAGGTGTTGGTTTCTTCAAATACCGGCGTGCTAATTCGTCTAAATCCTGCTTGACGAAACCGGTATCGGATGATTTTTTTTACATAAGTAAAATAATCATGATCGTTGGGGAGGATATCTTGTGTTCCAATAGGAGCTTTGTAAATAGTTTTTTTAGTCATTCAATTTAGTAGAAAAGAAACAGTTTTTTGCAAAAAGCAAAGCAAATTAACGTAATGCAGTTTACAAAAAAAACGGTTTCATGTAAAAGGAAAACGTACCTTTTTAATATTTATTATTTTATACAGACATGAAAAACGTATTTAAAACAACGGTTGCTGCCTTGGCGGGAGTGTCTCTTGGGCTTTTATTTGCCAAGAAATCAGGGAAACAACTGCGAACAAAATTAGCAAAATCAAATACTCCTTTTAAAGATTTTGTAGATGAGCTAAAAAGTGTGGCGAATGATTCAAAAGATTTTGCTGCGGATCAAATTAAAAATTCAGAAGATTTGAAAAAAGCCATTGAAAGTGGGAAAGTGAAGATTGAAGAAGTAAAAGTGGCGTCAAAAAAATTGGGAAAACAAGCAGAGTCAAAGATTGATGAATTGTTGAATAATGCGAAAGAAGCACTGGAAGAAGCCAAAGAAGTGGTAGAAGAAGCTGGTACAGAAGTAATGGAAGATTTGAAAGATAAAGCTGGTGAAGTAAAAGACAAAGCTAAAAAAACCGTTCGAAAATTCAAAAACGAAGTGAAAAAATAGAGAGCATTCTCTTTTATACCTATGAGAATGGATACGAAAAAATTCTGCATGCGCAGAATTTTTTTGTAATTTTGGAAAGGGGAAACTTGTTGACTTGTGAACGTTCTAAAAATACACTTCTAAGCGATGAAAAAATTGAAAGTATTGGTAACGGGTGGGGCTGGTTTTATCGGTTCTAATTTTTGTAATATAAATAAAAATATATTTGAGATTGTCGCGTTGGATAATTTGTTTTTGGGGGATCCTAGTAATTTGGATGAATCGATTCGGTTTATACAGGGTGATGCTGGAAAAAAAGAAGATTTAGCTCAATGTGGGGAGGCGTTTGATGTTATTTTGCATTTAGCTGGGACGAGTTCGGCACCGATGTTTAATGGTGATGGATTGGCTGATGGATATGTGAATTCGGTACAGAGTTTTGTGGAGGCACTTGAGTTTGGGCGTAGAGTGGGAGTGAAAAAAATCTTATACGCGTCGACTTCTTCGTTATACGGAAATAATCCAATGCCGCTGGTGGAAACGCAACAAGTAACGCCACCGAATCATTATGCTTGTACAAAATTTTTATACGAAAATTGTGCCCAATGTTATCAATCGGTGTATCCAGATATGGATATTGTGGGGTTTCGGTTTATGTCGGTTTATGGACCAAATGAAGAAGCGAAGGGTGAGTTTGCCAATATGATTAGTCAGTTTGTGTGGGATGTGGCCCGAGATTTATCACCAGTAATTTTTGGAGACGGAAACCAATTTCGAGATTTTACGAATGTGGCGGACATTGTGCAAGGGATAACTTTGGCGATTACCACGGAGAAAAAACTGGGAAATAAAGTGTATAATATTGGTACGGGTAAAACTTGTTCTTTCAATGAAATTTTAGCGCAAGTAAATGCAGCGTTTGGGAAAAATATTCAGGCTACATACATTGAAAACCCTGTAAAAGAAACCTATGTTCGTGGGCAACACGCGGATATTACTAAAATTCAGTCAGAACTTGGATTTGTTCCAAAAGTGTCTTTGGCAGATGGGGTCAAAGCACAAGTGGCGAATCTAAACGTAAATAAGATTCGGAAAACGAGCTCTGATAGTTTTCGTGCCAGAAAATAATTTGACTTTTTTGTTTTGTCCATCTTTTGCTTCATTCAAATGTTATTATGACCGTTAATTTTGGTAATAATCAAGAGGAATCAAATATTCTTCCAGAAGAAGTTGCAGAATTGTTGGTTTATTAAAATAAAAAGAAAAAAATTTTGACTAAAGAATAAATGTTTTTAACATGCATTTGTTCTTTACAAGGAGTCGTAGCTCAACTGGTTAGAGCACCCGCCTGTCACGCGGGAGGTTGCGGGTTCGAGTCCCGTCGGTTCCGCCATTTGCAAAATTGAACATCTAAAACGCCGTTTTCCTTTTGTGGAAGCGGTGTTTTTTGGTTCGAGTCAAAAAAATAGCCAAATGTTTGGCTATTTTTTATCTTTTTTCTTTTATATAGTGGTTTTACATCTTGTCTGGAATTTGGATTCCTAGCAATTTTAACCCTTGTTCAAGGACGGTAAACACTTTGTATGCTAACGTTAGACGAGCCTGTTTGAGGGTTTCTGTGTCGGCGTTTACAACGGAGTTATTCCCATAATAACTCGACCATAATTGTGCTAATTCAAGAAGATACGTTAAGAGGTAGGTTGGATTTTTTGTTTCGGCGGCTCGGTCGATAGTGTTTTCAAACCACAAAATTTTAGCTCCTAACGCTTTTTCGTCTTCGCCTAGAACCGATGTGTCAATATCTTGGGTGGTTGTGGGGGTAAACTTGGCTTTTCTAAAAATAGATTTTAGTCGTACGCCTGCGTATTGTAAATATGGTCCAGTAGCGCCTTCAAATTGAATTGATTTTTCGGCGTCAAAGGTAATTGATTTTTTGGGAGCGGTTGAGAGTAGATAGAATTTCCAAGCGGCATCTTGAATTTTTTCTGCCAATTGTGCGGCTTCCGTATCAGAAATTTCTTCGTTTCGTTTTTTGATATTTTCAATAGCTAAAGTTTTTAAACTATCCATTAAATTATCGGCGTCTACTACGGTTCCTTCTCGAGATTTCATTCGTCCGTTCGGAAGATTTACCAGTCCGTATCCTAAATGATGACATAGATGGTAATCAATGAGTCCGAGTTTTTCAAGACAGTAAAACAAAACTTTGAAGTGATAGTTCTGTTCGTCCGCCACCACATAAATTAATTCATCGGGATGAAAATCTTCTTTTCGGGCGACAGCCACGGCCAAATCTTGCGTCAAATAAATAGACGTTCCGTCGGCTCGTAATACTACTTTTTGGTCCAATCCTTCTGATTCTAAATCGACCATAACGGCTCCGTCTTCGCGAGCAAAAAATACGCCTTGTTCCAATCCTTTTTGAGCGATGTTTTTTCCTTCCAAATAGTAATCAGATTCTTTGTAGGCTTTGTCAAAATGAATTCCTTGTCGTTCATATGTTTCTTGGTGGCCTTGGAGCGTCCAATCGTTCATCTTTTGCCATAAAGCCTTGGTTTCGGCGTCGTCATTTTCCCAATCAAGTAACATTGATTGTACTTCTTGGTTGAGTGATTCATTTTTTTTCGCTTCTTGGTCAAACTTTACATAATAATCTCCTACGAAGTGGTCGCCTTTTTTTCCCACTGATTCAGGCGTTTCTCCGTGCCCAAATTTTTTGTATGCCAACATAGATTTACAAATATGTACGCCTCGATCATTGATGATGTTGACGCGCGACACTTTGGCTCCAGCGGCTTCTAAAATGTTGGACGTAGCGAGTCCTAAAGCGTGATTTCGCATGTGTCCTAAATGCAGTGGTTTGTTTGTATTAGGACCACTAAATTCGATGACGATGTTTTTGTCGGTAAGTGTTTGTCCATGGAGTGGGGCGTTTAAAACGGCTTCGAAAAATGGTTTTTTCGCAAAATGAACATTTAGATATGGTCCAGCAATCTCTGTTTTTTCTATTAAACCAGAGGTTTCTAATACCGGTTGTACGGTTTGAGCTATTTGTACTGGAGATTGTTGTTTTTCTTTGGTGAGCAGAAAAAATTTTAGGGCTAAATCTCCACTTTGTCCTTTGGGAACGGCTGCAAATTCCACTTTTTCTGAAAATTCACGTCCAAATGCGTCGGTTAGTAGTTGTTGTAATTGTTTTTCCATCGAGGCTCATATTAGTCTAAAAAAATATTTTTGGTAGTTTTTTAAGGGTATTTATGTTTAGAATAATTCGCTTTTTACTTTTTGGTAAGCTTCACGGAATGACATGCCAGCAAGGACGAGTTTGTTTACCTTATTGGTTGCGTATAATTCAGGGGTGCAAGCTTTGGCTATCGCTTCGGTGTTTGGTTGTGTATTTTCTATCATCGCTTGAGCCATAAGAAGGCTTTTAGAAACCGTTTTGAACATTTCTATAAGGGCGGTTTTTCCTATTTGGAAATCTCGATGATATCCGCTGCATAAACCGACATCAAGTTGTTGTACGGTACAAAACTGTCCAAATAATTCAGAACATTTCGCACGCATAATTTCGGCTGGGTCAAGATTTCGTTTTTGTGGCATAATTGATGATCCCGTGGTGAGATCTGGGTGGATTGATAAAAAGTTAAATTCGGCGGTAGTGTATAAAATCATTTCAGAAGCGAAATGTCCTAATACTTTCCCGATTCGAAGTAATGCGTAACAAAAATCTAAATCGATTTTAGTTCGGGTATTTTGAGCGGTGTTTACAATTTCTAAGGCTTTTTCGAATCCTAATGATTTAGCTACCCAATCTCTTGGGTAAGGAAACATAGTTCCAAAGCCAGCGGCAGATCCTAAAGGAGATGCATTAAGGTTCTTTAAGGCGGCTTCAATTATTGGGAGGGTTTGTGTAAGCATTTCTTTGTAACTCAAGGCCCAGTTTTCAAGCGTGGTTGGCATGGCTCTTTGCGTGTGTGTGTATCCAGGAATCTCGATATTTTTATGATGTTGAGAGAAATCTTCAAAGCTTTGTATTAATTGTTCAACCAATTGTTTAAGGTTTGATAACGAATCTTTTTGCCAGAGTCGAACTGCGGTCAGAACTTGGTCATTTCGGCTTCTTGAAGTGTGTATTTTTTGACCAATCGTTCCCAATTTTTTTGTTAAGAACTCTTCAATGGCTGTGTGACAATCTTCTTGTTCAATGGAAATATGAAATTTCCCTTGGTGGTGTAATGTGAGTATTTCATCGAGTGTCGCTTGTAGTTGCTCTCTTTCATCTTTTGATACAATATTCATCTTTTCTAATGCTTGGGCATGTACTTTACTCGCTTGAATATCAAACGGTAAAATATGGGTATCAAGCAGATAATCATTCCCAACGGTAAATTCGTTTACTAGTTGAGTAAGGCTGTTTTCCGTATTGTTTTTTTTCCAAAGTGCCATGGTTTAATTTTTGTTTAATTGGTTTTCAAAGTTATAGACATTATAAGCTGTTTTTTGTGCTAGATTGTAGATTTCAATAAATCCAGCAGAAGAGTTTTGATTGAAACTCGTGTTTCTATTAAAGGTTGCTAAGTTATGATCGAACAATGAATATGGAGATTCTAATGCTACCACGGAAATATTTCCTTTAAACAATTTTATTTTCACGGTTCCAGTCACTTTCTTATTTTGACTGTTCATAAAAGCATGAATATGGTACATAACTGGATCATACCATCGGGCTGCATAGGTTAAGTAAGCCCATTTATTATCCATAAAATGTTTTAATTCGTTTTCTTCTCTGGTGCTGACCAACATTTCTAATTTCTTGTGGGCTTCAATAAGAATGCTCGCGGCTGGATTTTCGTAAATTCCTCGTACTTTTAATCCAACTAATCGGTCTTCAATTAAATGGAAGAATCCAACGCCGTGTTTTCCACCGAGAGTGTTACAGTCTTTTATAATTTGTGATAGTTTTTTTTTCTGTCCGTTGAGGCTTACCGGGGTTCCTTCTTTAAATCCGATTTCTATGGTTTCGGCCGGTAATTCAACTTTTTCTGGTAAAGTACACCATTTTAGGATGTTTTCTAGTGGAGGAATTAACTCTGGATTCTCAATTTCACCTCCTTCTCCAGTATTAGCCCACATATTTTCATCGTACGAATACGGTGATTTTTGGGTTTGAATTACGGGAATTCCATTTTTTTTCGCGTATTCTATTTGTTCACTTCGTCCCATAGACCATTCTCTTACTGGGGCGATAGTTTTTAGAGATGGATCGAGAGTGGTGATGTAGCCTTCAAATCGGACTTGATCATTTCCTTTTCCTGTACACCCATGGGCAATAACGGTGCATCCTTCTTGTTGTGCTACTTTTACGGCTGCTTTACTAATCATAACTCGTCCGAGTGGGCATCCTAATGCGTATCCGCCTTGATAGTCGGCATTTGCTTTAATAGCTTCCGAAATCAAAATATCGGCAAATTCGTCTTTTGCATCATAAATAAGGGCTTTTTTAGCGCCCAGTTTTAAGGCTTTCTCCTTAATTGCTTCTAAATCATCGGCGGTTTGTCCTAAATCAATCGTGAGGGCTATTACGTCACATTGATATTCATCTTGAATCCATTTTAGCATAGTTGACGTATCAAGTCCGCCACTGTAGAGCAAGAGGCAAGTTTTAAATTCACCTTTAATGGCTTCGTGTGTAGCCGTTTTGATGTAGTTGGTTTGTTTTTCCATCTTTTTGTGTGGTTAAAAAATAAATAAGGAAATCACTCAAGATAGGCGATTTTTATATTAGGTAGTAAACAAAAAATCCGCCCAAGTACATGAGCGGAGAAATTTGATAATTTTTTGTGTTCTAAATTCCTACGCTCAAACTAGTTTGAGCGGCGAGAGAAAGAAGCAACAAAAAATGTAATTTTCATCGTGATTAAATCTATTTTATTAAATATTTTTGTCAATTTATATTTTTTCAGCAATTCGTAATAATTGATTATATTTGGCGATTCGGTCAGATCGAGACAATGAACCAGTTTTGATTTGTCCAGCGTTCGTAGCCACGGCTAAGTCAGCAATGAAGTCATCTGAAGTTTCACCTGATCGGTGAGAAATTACCGTAGTGAAACCATTTTTTTGTGCCAAAGCAATCGTTTCAAATGTTTCACTAAGCGTTCCAATTTGGTTTACTTTAATCAAAATTGAGTTGGCTAATTTTTGGTCGATTCCCATTTGTAATCGTTTTACATTAGTTACGAATAAGTCGTCTCCAACTAATTGAATTTTGTCTCCAAATTTGGCTTGCATGTCAGCAAATCCTTCAAAATCGTCTTCGGCGTGGCTGTCTTCGATAGACACAATTGGATAATTTTTAATTAATTCTCCATAATAATCGGTCAATTCGGCGGCGGTTAAGTTTTTGCCGTCAATTAAGTATTTTCCTTCTTCGGCTCCGTTTTCTGGGCCGTAAAATTCGCTGGCAGCGGCGTCCATAGCAAATTCTATTTTTCCAGTATATCCTGCGATTTCAATGGCTTCGGTGAGTGTGTCCATGGCATCTTTAATGCAGGCAAATCGAGGGGCAAACCCTCCTTCGTCTCCTACGGCGGTTACCATGCCTTTTTTAGCGAGTAATTTTTTAAGCGTGTGGAATGTTTCGGCTCCAGCTCGTAGATTATCGGCAAATGTGTCTAGTTTTGGGAAAATCATGAATTCTTGTACAGCCAATCCGCTGTCGGCATGTTTTCCTCCGTTAATCACGTTCATCATTGGTCGTGGTAACGACATTTCTACGGCTTCATCGCAGAACGTAGCGAAAGTTTCGTTTAAGTAATCAAACAATGGTCGTTTTTGTGCCATGGCTTCTAAGCGAGCGGCGGCTAGAGAAACGCCTAAAATAGCGTTGGCTCCAAAGGTAGATTTGTTTTCTGTTCCATCTAAGTCAAGCAATAATTGGTCGAGTTCTTTTTGGTTGCCAGCGTCTTGTCCAATAACGGCTGGAGCCAAAATTTTGTTTACATTTTCAACGGCTTTTAAAACGCCTTTTCCCATGTATCGGCTTTTGTCTCCATCTCGCAGTTCAAGAGCTTCGTGAATTCCAGTAGAGGCTCCTGATGGTACTTTGGCGGTAGCCGTGTAAGTTCCATCGCTTAATTCTACTTCGATGGTTGGGTTTCCTCGGCTATCGAGAATTTCTCGAGCGAAGACTGATTGTATTTTGGTCATAATTTATGAGGTTAAAAAATATTTATTCATATTCTTTTATACCATAATATTATTTTAAAAACTCCCCAAATTTTTTTCTATAATTTAATTTTTTGACTTTTGTTGATATTATTTTATAAAGATTCTGTTTCAGAATTAAAACATAGTTGGATATTGAAATGTGTGAACCTGTATTGCTAAAGAACAGATGTTCCTATACGGAAATTGATGAAAATGATTTTTGGGGAAGGGTTAAATATACGATTTTCGATCCCCAAGGAAAGAATGTTGGTTGCTTATATCAAGAAGGGGCCGACTTTTATGATGGAAGAGTTTACAATGAATCATATTATAGATTATCGAAAGAAATAATCATTAAAACGAGAAGTCGTTTAGGCTTAGGCGAAATTTTGATTTGAAAAAAATAGCAGAAAGTTTCATACTGCGATTGTGAAACGATTATTGATTGTAGGATTGCTTTTGTTGAATATTGGAGTTGTGTTGGCGGCTTCAAAGGCAGTTTTGCGTGTGGAAGATTCCGCTACGTTTAAGGCTGGAGTGGTAGACCATTCTACGGTGTTAGCGGATGAAGAAGGGACTGTGTTTGTGGAATTTCCTCGTTCGATTTTGGCAGTAGAAACGTTGTCTCATGCTCGGTTTGAAGGAGAAATTTTGCCCCCTAAATTAATAGAGAAACCAGCTGAAAATCCAAAAACTCGTATGGAATCATTGGTGTCTTTCGAGATTCTTTCTGGTGAGGGCGAACAGCTCACTTTTACTGATCGTGTGTTAGGGAGTCGTCGAGTTTCGCAAAGTTTTATGGATAAACATCCTGATGAATATGTAGTCGGGGCTTTGCCAACGTTGGTGTTTGTAGCACCAGATGAGTCGGTGGGGCGTTTAAAATTGTGGCGGTTCGTGTCAGAAAAAGAAGGTTGGATTCGTGCGGGAGGTGTGCAGGAAAAAACGGAGGATGGACCGGTGGTATTCACTGCAAAGTTGGAAAAAACGGGTGTTTATACCATTTTTGATGAAGAACCAAAACCGAAAGGAAAAGTGTTTTCTGTGGACGCTGAATATGAGCAGACTTTAGCGTATTTAGAACAACAAAAAGCGAAAATTGACGCACAAATAAATCAGTTAAAAGCGGCGGGGGTTACTTCGGTGGCTGAGTTGGCCGATTTAGAAGCTTCCCAAACCGAAGGCGTAAATGAATCGAACTTGTTTGAACCAGATTCAGCATTTGAGTTAGATCCGAATTTGTTTCCAGATGGGGAAAATACGGAGGTTTCAGTGAATGATTCGGTTCAAAATTCGGTGAAGAAATCGGATCCATTAATAGATAATAAAAAATCTGAGAATCAGCGGTTTGGCTTAGGAACGGCGTCTCAATTAGGCGAATTAAGTTTGGCGTCTTTAACTAAAAGAAGCCCGCAGACAAAATCTATGAGGGAAAAACAATTGGAGACTCCGGAAGGAGAAACTATTAATCAGCCTGTTGGGGCGCAGTTGCCAGAGGCTGGTATGAAGTCGAATAACCTTTGGTGGTCTTGGAATTTGTTTTGGTTGGTTCTTCTTTTTGGGGCTATTGTTGGTGGTAGTTGGTGGGTTATTAAAGAAAATCAATAAATTTGCACTAATACTTTTTTAAAGTTTTGTACTTGTTTTTTTGAGGTTCTTAAATTGGTAGGAAAGGTTACATAACTTTGACTGAATTTTTCAGCTTTTGGACAATTTTTTTGTTCGTAATTTAAGGCTTGTAAGTTAGTGCCAGCCGGGGCAATGGGTTGTCCGTCCCAATCTCGTAGGTAATATTTGTGTTTTTGGGCGGTGGTAATTATCTTTTGTTGTGTTTGGTGGTCGCATTTTAGAATAACTCGAAAACAATCATCTGGGATAATAATATTCTCGCTTGGGAAAAATTGGCTCAATAGTTTTTTCCATTCTTGAGCGATTATTTGGTTATGAATGGTTTTTATTTTTGATTGCGAAAATTGTCGCCATAAAACCCATTTTTGTTTGGTTCCCATTTGGGTAAGTGGGTGTTCGAATGTTCCGTTTTTTTCGTTTTTCGAAACCGCGAGTGGAAGCCAGTTTAGTTTTTTTGCGATATGGGGAATTATTTTTCCGCCCCAGTTCCACCATGGTAACGCTAGTCCGTACCAAAAAATTTGCATCCAATGTTGGCGCTCCCATTTTTGGGAAGATTTTTTGAGCGTTAGATTTTTTAGTTTGGCGGCTATCCTAGATTCTTCCTGCCAAAATACCGCTCCACCAGACACACATGAGTACACTTTTTCGCGTCCAAAACTGGCAATTCGTACATCGGCTATAATTGGTTCTTTTGGATTAAAATGGTGGGCACAATCTTCGATTACTAGAATATTTTGGGGCGTACAGAGTGTTTTTATGGCTTGTATATTGGCTGGTTGTCCAAAAATATGCGGAACCACCACGGCACCTAAATTCTTAATTTTTTTGGCCAAATCTTTGGGGCAAATTAATCCGTTTTCGTTCGTATCAATCCATTCTATTTCGTAGCTTTGGTCCAAAAATGGGGTGGCCACCACGGCACAAATAAAAGCCGGAATTCCAATTTTTTTGTTTTTGGGTATTTCGGCTAATTCACAAATTTTCCACAAGGCAGATCGAGCGGTATTGCAAAGAAAAAAGTTTTTTGTTCTAAAAAATTGTTCAAAATTTTCTTTTGCACATTGTTTGCCCAATAGGGTTTTCCAACCCGCATAAAACCAGTCGGAAAGAAATAAATTTGGCGAAATTTGGTTGGAAACTATTTTTCTCATATCAAAGCAATTCTAAATCTTGCAAAAAATCTGTAAAGATAGGATAAAAAGGTTTCTATTTTACAGAACCTGAATCATCAATAAAGTAATATTTGAATAAATGCAGAAATTTTTTTTGGCAATTTTATGGGTATTACCACTTGGGTTGTTGGCTCGAGTAGGGATTGGTGGTGCTGGGATTTTGCCCACGGATATTTTATTGCCCTTGTTTGCCTTGGTATATTTGGGGCATACCTTTTTGTTTAAACGCTCATCATTGCCCAAAGTGTTGGGGTTGCCAGCCTTTTGGGTGTTTGTGTTTTTGGCCTTGGTTTCGTTTTGGCTGGGGGCGTTTTGGTTAGATGTAAAACCACGATTGGTAGCCTTTGCGTATGTGCTGCGTTTGTTTAGCTTTGGTGTATTTGCTTGGGCTGGAGCCGATTTGTTTGGTGGTAAAAATTTTTCAAAACTTAAAACGCATTTGTTTAGTATTACGGCGGTAATTGTGGTTTTAGGGTTTGTACAATTTTTTGTAGTGCCAGATATTTCAAAATATAGTACCGAGGGCGGACTGGATCCGCACATTGGGCGGATGTTGTCGACTTGGTTAGATCCCAATTATTTAGCGGGATTTTTAGGTTTTATGTTGCCGATTGTGTTGGCTGATTTTTATGCGCAAAAATCAAAGAAAATTAAATTTTTATGGCTTGTTTTGGGGTTGAGTATTTTATTGGCCTTATTTTTAACTTTTTCGCGAAGTGGTTATTTGGCGGCCGTAGCGGGGTTGTTTTTGTTTTTTGTGTTTAAAGACCCGAAAATTATTTTGTTGGGAATTTTTGCCGTGTTGTTGGGATTATCGGTAAATGAGCGAGCCCAGAAACGAGTTGGAGAATTGGCTGGAACTGTAGCGGCGGTGATGTTTCAGCAAACTGATGAAATTGATCCAACGGCTTCGCTACGGATTCAAAACTGGGGAAAAAGTTTTGATTTGTTTAAAAAGTATCCGCTTACGGGAATTGGGTATAATACATACCGATACCGAGCGGCTGAAGAGGGTATTGTAGACGAAAATTATTTTTCGGCTGGGGGGGCTGATTCGACGCATTTAACCGTTTTGGTAACAATGGGACTTTTTGGTCTTTTGTCATACTTATATTGGGTGTATTTATTGGTGTTTCAGGGGGTAAAAGATTTTTTCATTAAAAAATCAAAGAAACAAATATTATCACTTGGGTTTTCGGCTGGAGTGCTGTCGTTGTTTATTCACGCGAGTTTTGTTAATTCGCTTTTCTTTCCGCTTATTTTTGTAGCGGTGTGTGCGTTTTGGGGAGCGTTGCGGAGACAAAAATAGTTACTTTGTTGACTTTTTTTGTAAATATTATATAAAAAACATCGTGATATTTTAAGATTTTTTGCGAATGGAATTTTTTAATAAAATGGGTAGGGTGAGAGTGTTTAAAGATTCTCCTAAGTTTGAGTCTTTGGAGTATCCTAATATTTTTTTGAATATTCATGAGGTTCTTTCTTTAGTGGAAAAATCTTTGGAAGAAAAGAATTATGATAAGCATTTGTTAGAGATTCAGTCACAGTTAGATAGTATAAATCTTGAGATTAAAAAAATTCAGAATGATTCATCACTTGATAAATTTTTTCGAGATGAAGTGTTAAAATTTAAAGAACATTATTTTGCACAGTTGGTACCTGCGATAGAAATACTTGAGTCTCAGGTTGAGGGTTTAGAACGGGTATCTTATTATAATAAAAATTATGATATTCCCTTTGAGGAATTAAAAAAAGATGGGCAGACAAAAATATTTGAATTGAATTATGAAGGAAATAGAATAATGGTTCCTGTTGAATATCGAGAATCTATAGTTGCTTTGTCAGGTGATTCCGCTTATGAAGCTAGATTCTTACCAAAGGGCGTCTTGGAGGGGAAAGATAATTTTTCAGGGTTTCATTGTATATTTCCTGTATCAATTTTTTCTTCGTATTCTGAACAAGAGTTTAAAAAATATTTAGAGTATAATTTTAAATTGACGGTTGACTCAAATACGTCTGAATAAAGACTATTAATCCTTGAAAAAAAAATAAAAAACTCCATACTCGAATTGAAATGAAATTACGAGGGAAGGCGTTTTTTGTAATATTATTATTGTCGATAGCGGTAGGATTTTTTTCGTGGTACGCCACCCAAATAAAACAAATGAAAGCCGTGTTTTTACACGCATCTCAAGCTGAAATTTCAGTGGAAACGCTGGATTTTTTGGTGGGAGAGGTTTCTAATTTGCCACAAATTTGGCCAATTTCGGCGGTTAAATCAGACTTAGTATTAGCACAAAGTATTCTTTCAGATTCGAGGAAATTACAAAAAATAGAAGAGCCGTTGAATAATTTGAATAAAATATTTGAACAATTATTGGTTTTGAATAGTAAGACACAAGAATTGTTGAATCGATTACAATATAAAATTGCTTTGATTCCGCGTGTTTTTATCTCGTCAGAACAACAAAAATCGTTATCGGCGATTGAAGAAAAACTTGCCCTGGTAAAACAAAGAACAGCGTTTTTGTCGGGATTAGAAACAACGCTTAATTACTTATATAGTCATGAATCACGTGTGATTTTGTTGTTGCAAAATACGAATGAACCACGCCCAACGGGGGGATTTATGGGGAGTTTTATTCAAATTGATTTTAAAAAAGATAAAACCTTTGCGTGGAAGTTTCGAGATGTGTATTCGATTGACCGAAAAGTGCCAATGTCGGCGCAATCAGATGCGCCAGAATGGTTTTATGGGTTGTCGCATAAAATTTCGTTACGCGATGCCAATTTTCACCCAGATTTTGTGCAATCAGGGGCTGAAATTATTCGTTTAATGGAAGCTGCAGGCGAAAAATCGCCAGAAATTTTAGGGGCAATAAATCTCGATGTTGTGGGGGAAATTTTAGATTTAACGGGCCCAATTCCGTTGAAAAAATGGGATTTGGTATTGAATTCGGCGAATTACGATTTAGTGTTGCAGTTTTTGGTAGAGGGAAAAGTGTTGGGACGATTTAATGTGAAAGAGCCGGTGTTGTTGTTTGTAAAAGAATTGTTTTCGCCCGCAACTCTTTCAAGAATATCAGTGGAAGAGTTAAAAAAATTTGATTATGAAGGGTTTCTTAAACAAAAAAATATTCAATTGTATTCACCTAATAGTGCGTTTCAAACCTTATTTGTCGATTGGGGAATTACGAATCAAATGCAGATGAAAAACGAGGTAGATAATTTTATTAAATTTGATTTTGTGTCGATTGGAGCGAATAAATCGGAAAAATTTGTGTGGACAAAAACACGGTTAGATTCAACCATATTTGCTGACGGGAAAGTGGAAAATGTGCTGAAAATTACGCGGAATAATATGTTGCGCCCACAGGAGATTCAAGATTTACTAGGCATTAATAAATGGTCGGACAATATGAAGGATTTGTTAAACGACGAGTTGTTGTGGAAGATTGGACAAGGACAAAATAGGACTATGGTGCGAGTGTTTGTACCAAAAGACGCGCAATTAGCGTTTGGTGATTCGGTTTCTGGAACGGTGACGGAAGTGGAAGACGAACAGTTCAAAATTTTTGAAGTGCCAATGTTTGTATCGCCGGGCGAAAAAATTACGGCAACGCTTAAATACTACACAAATATTAAACGCGGAAGCTTAAACTGGCGGCCGTATAATTTGCAAATGGTAGGAACGCCGGCTAAGAGCAAAGGAAGTTTTATGACCACTATTGATACAGATACAGGCGGAAAGTTCTCGGCGGAAACGTTTAATGTTGGACGCCCTGTACAATTGGTTGACCAGTTTTTCAAAGCGGTGGTAGAATTTTAGTGAACGAAATTGATACAAATAAATACTTTTTTTGTGGCGAGAATGATTTGTTTTTTTGGGGGAAAGCGTTACAGTCCCTTTTGTATTATGAAAACCATGGTTCGTTGGGTTTGTGTAATTCTTCTCTCGTTGTTTTTGAACGGATTTGTTTCGGCGAAAAGACTTATTTTTTCGAATGAATATTCTGATATGCAAGCGGATGGAACGTTTGTAATTGATGTGCAAGACTACGAATCCGAAATTGAATTGAAGTTTGGAAACAATATTGATGCGGCCATTGTGTTTGAGCGAGTGGATAATGAGTTTAAAATTAATCGAGCGGTTGATTTTAATAATAATGAGATTAAAAATGCTCGGATTGAGCATTTGTCTGCGGCTCCTATTTGTGATACGACGCAAAAAGGGAAATTGTATTTTAATACAACCGACTCAAAATCGTATGTTTGTAATGGAACAAGTTGGAACCAGATTGATGCGGTGGGGAATGGTTCAGGCGTGTTAGCTCCATTTATTACGACGACTACTCCTGTTACGTATGATGGGCTTTCTACGCAAACGATTACGCTTGATGGAGTGAACTTTTTGCCAAGTACGACGATATCAATTCCAAACTTTGCAGGAACAATTAATAATACGAATGTTTTGTCTCCTACTCGTTTAGAGGTGAATGTTACATTGCCGAATATAAATCAGACTTATTCGTTTGTGGCTAGTAATGGTGGGGCTGGTAGTACTGATTGGGGGAATAATAATGGGAACAATTTATTGGTAGTGCAAAGTACCATATTAGAACCAGTAGCAAATTGTAATGACGGGGCCCAAGGAACTGTGTGTTCAGCTTTGAACACAACCGTGAGTGGTACGTATTGTTTGGATACGGACAATAATGATGTAACGGCTCCAGAATTGACATATTGTGATATGGAAACGAGTGGTGGTGGTTGGACGCGAGTGGTTCGTACTACTGGGAATAATCATCAATTTGGACAAAAAAATCATAATTATAGTTATGCGATTCCTACGGCCAATCAAGGAATATATAAATCTTACGTGAGTGTAAAAAACTTTAGTGAGGTGATGATTAAAAAAGTGGGAACGACTGATTTTGCTTCGTATAATTTAGTGAATGCGGTGAGTGGGGATAGTATTTATGATTTGATGACGTATTGTAAAAACCAGCCTGGAAAACCGAATAATAAGACTGCTTGGGATGGAGCGAGAGTAAAAGGAATGACTTCGGAATACAGTGGAACTAAATCAGCTGGGAATTTAAATTATCCTTATTTCTTTATGTGTGGAGTGAATGAGAGTGGCGATACAGATCAAGCGTATATGTCGTTTTCTGATTCGACGGGAACCAATAATAACTGGGGAGATGGTTGGCGTCGAACAACACAGAAAGGAACTTTGTGGAGTTTGCTAAATGGTGATTATTATAATAAAGCGAGTGGAAAACATATTGGAAATGGTTATTCGCAAGCTGGGGCTGGATATAAAGGAAATAATAATGGAACCTATGAGATCTATATCAAGTAAAGATTAATAAATTTAATTATGAAAAAAATCAGATTTAGGCTGATTTTTTTATTTAGTCTGTTTGTTTAGTATCCGCGTTTCCATTTTCGGAATTTTTCGATGGCGGCACTTAGATAATATTTCCAGGTAAGAGGGAAGTCTTGGCAGTGAAGGTATTTATGTTCTTTGCCGCCAAACCCTTTTTTGAACCGAGATAGCCCAAACCAAGGGTGTTTAGTCTGGTTTTTATCAACGATACCCCAAAAATTAAATTCAATGCAGCCTCGTCGTTTGGCTTCTTTTATGGCGGCCCAAATAGTGGCGTGGGCCACAGGGGCTTTGGAATAAATAGAAGCTCCTTGGTGGTAATAGGCGCTTTTGTTATCGAAAATAATAACCGAACTAGAAAAACTTTTGCCGTCAATTTGGGCGGTGAAAATTTCGATATTTGGCTCAAATATTTGGAGTTCTTTTTGTGTGTGTGATTTTGGGAACGGGGTAAATCCTTGGCGTTTGACGGTTTCGTGGTGAAGTTGCCAAAAATTTTCAAAATTTTGTTCGTCGGTACCAGTTTGAACGGTAATGCCCATTTTTTCGATGCGTCGTACTTCGTATCGAGTGGATTTACGCATATTTTTTAGTAAATCTTCTTCGTTGGGGGTGATGTCTAAAATTAAAGTGTGTTCGGGGTTGACCAAATGGATAGGGGCGTTTCGGTAGTTTAGTTTTTTAAATATTGGTTGTGCGTTTGTATCTTTGGAGAGGAGGGGGCTGATACGTACAAAGTCAGCTTTTTGTTTGGTGCCAAAATTTTTGTAGAACGATAAAAAGTTTTGCCAAGCGTCTGTTTCGGTAGAATCTAAAATTGGGCCGTGGGGGCAGTGTAAATATGTTTTAACTCGAGTAGTGATTTTTTGAATTAATGCGACACCAATTAAATCATTGTTTTTGTATATTCCTGTATAAAATATTTGTTCTCTGATTGCTTCGCGAAAATCACCAAAATTTACACTTTGATGAAACGTTTTTGTAAGACTTGTTTTGTTTATAAATGTCTGAAACGTGTTTTTTGATATTTCCTTTGTTTGATAGTTCATAACAAAATAATTGTCTTTATTTTTTATGTTTTTTCAATTTTGTTTCTTTTTTATTTTTCCAACCGTAAAAATACCAAGGCCAAGCAGAATAATACTGGCTCCAATAATCTTATTTGTGTTTAGTTTTTCGCCTAAGAATAATCCACTGCTCAGTAAAATTAAAACGGGGCTGATAAGAAGAAAAATACTAATTTTGGCAATTTCTAAATATTTGTGGGCTTCAAAGTAGGCCACTCGATAGAGGAAGGCTCCAAAAATTTGTCCAGCTCCAAAAATAAGAATGAAATCAAGATTTGGTAGGGTGATTTGGTTGGTGATAATTCCAAATAGGCTGATAATAATGGTCATGCCACTGATGCGTAAAAACGTAAACGCAAAAGGATTCATTTTTTTTCCGTCTCGACGAACAAAGAAACTTTGCAGAACATAAAATATTTGGGTCACCACAATGGCAACTACGGCCGGAATAGATATTTCAGATAATGAGGCGTTAGACATCACTGTAAACCCTAAAATGGCTAAGATGGCTCCGACTATTTCTTGTTTTGATATTTTTTCTTTGAGGAAAAACGTTCCTAAAATAAGGGTGAATACAATGTCTGATTTTTTTAAGAAAGAGACAATACCCGATTTTCCGAATTTCATCGAATAAAACCAAAACAAAACGCCAATTCCTGATAACACGATTACTTTTAGGAGTAAGCTTTTATTTTGAGTGATTTCATTGATGATTAGTTGTCGATTTTTCTGCGTAGCGAAGAAGAATGGAGCCGGAATTACTACGCCACTTAGAAAACTCCAAAAGGCAACATTTACAATATTCGCCTTTGGGTAAAATTCGAATCCATAGCTAGTGGCTAAGTATGGGATTATCCCTAACAATACACCAATGAAAAGAATTCCATATCCTTTGTATTTTTGTACAATGTTTTTCATATTGTCTAAATTATCGTTATTTTTGATTCTTATTCAATTTGTTTCTTGGGTTTTTTTAACTGTAAAAATAATGAGTCCACAAAGAATGATGCCCGCTCCAATACACTTATTTAAGGTAATAGATTCATGGAGTAGAATGTAACTAGTAAAGAGAATAATGACTGGGCTAACGAGTAAAAAGGTACTTATTTTTGATATTTCTAGATATTTGTGGGCTTCAAAGTAGGCTGAACGGAAAAGAAATCCACTAATAATTCTTCCAAACCCAAAAAAGAGTATAAATTCTAGTTCAGGGAGAGATATTTGGTTCGTACTTATTCCGAATAGCCCCATTAAAATAGCCATTCCAAGTATTCTGATGAAGGAAAAAGCAAAAGAGTTGATATTTTGTCCTTCTTTTTTTATAAAAAAACTTTGTAATACATAAAAAACTTGAGCCATTATTATTGCTAATATTGATAAGACGGGTGTTTCTGATAAGGAAGAGTTAGATAGAATCACAAAACCCGTTATAGCAATTATTGCTCCAGATAGTTCCTTTTTTGAAATTCTTTCTTTTAAAAAGAATGTTCCGAATAGAAATGTAACAATTATGTCTGATTTCTTTAAAAATGATATAGTCCCTGGAGTCCCGAATTTCATTGAGTAAAACCAAAGTACGACACCGATACTTGATAATAGTATTGATTTAAGTAATAAGTTTTTGTGTTTAGTTAGCTCGTTAACAAGTATTTTTTGATTGCTTTTTTTATAAACAAAAAAAGGCGTAAAAATTATTCCAGTGAAAAAACTCCAAAACATTGTGTTTATTAAGTTTGCTTGAGGATATAACTGAAACCCATATTTTGTGCATAAATAATTTCCACTCCCAATTAGAGCTCCAATAAAAAGAATCCAGTATCCTTTATATTGTTTGGGGATTTTCATTAATAAGTTTGGTTTGTTGTCGAATAAATTTTTGGTTTAAATCTAGCCCGTCTAATTCGCAATGTTCATCGATAACCGATTGCGAAATAATACAGTTTTTAAGTTTTGTGTTTGGATAAATAATGGTGTTATGGAGCCGGCAGTTTTCAATAACACAATTTTCACCAATAAAAACTTTTCCGCTTAGTTTATTATTTTGTTGATAGGTGTTTTGGTCACATAAAACGGGTTCGGTTTGAAGTTTTTCATGCGCCTCTAAATAGGTAGTAAAACTTCCAATATCAAACCAGTCGCCACTGACGGTGGTGGCTTTTACGGGGATTTTTTGGTGTAGTAGTTCCATAAAAATTCCGCCTAAAGCATCGGGAGATTTTTTGGCATAGGCTTGTAGAACCGGAATATTGTCTTTTCCTAAACACATAAAACCGGTGGATACCATGGTTGATTTTGGCTCGTTCGGTTTTTCTTCAAAGGTGGCGACTTCAAAATTAAACGGATTTTCCTGCCAGTTTTGAGCGGGTTCTATGACACCAAATTTTCGGGCTTCGTGTTTGTTGGGAACGGTTCGCACTACGATTTTTCCTTCGTGTTCTTTGCAGGCTAATTTTTCTAAGTCTAAATCAGGTAAAATATTGTCTCCAGCTAAAATAAACAAATTTTCGTTGATATGAAATTGCTCGCAGGCTAATGATATAGCTCCTAAAGCGCCTAGTTTTTCTCCGTCGGAATGAGCGTCTTCACAAAAAATAGTGGTGTTGTGGGTGCGATTTATTTTTTTTATTTCGTCAGCAAATTGGGCTTCAAACTTTTTGTTGGTTAGCAGAATTACTTCGTATTCAGCGGGGATTTTGTCATATAAATGGGCTAAGATAGATTTGCCATTTATTAATAACAAAGGTTTGGCGTGGGTTTCCGATAACGGCCATAATCGAGTGGCAAATCCGCCCGCCAAAATAAGTACTTTCATCGAGTGTTAGTATAATTATAAAATTTTTAAAAGAAATTTGATTTTTGACAAAAGATGTATACAGTCGTCGTGTTCTTTTTTATTCGGCGAGTGTAGCTCAGTGGTAGAGCAATGGGTTGTGGTTCCATTGGTCGTGGGTTCGATCCCCATCGCTCGCCCCAGATAGAACAAAAAGCATATGTGAGTTGTTAAGACTTAAATATGCTTTTTTTATTTTACTTTTGTAAAATATGGGGATTGAACCCAGTGGGTTCGAAAGCGGAGCTCACGAAGTATTTTCTAGTACTTATTTTTTGTTCGTCATTTCCGCGGAGGCGGTAATCTTTTGTTTTGGTATAATAGATACCCATTTTCATGAGTATGAGGTTTTGGCGTTAATTATTAAATATAAAACAATATTTTTCTCATTAAAATCAATCCGAAAAAT
>PDWI01001719.1_pt1 | contig 34089 bp, 26 predicted proteins | sample 1430891 | NCBI WGS metagenome assembly PDWI01 (sample SAMN01162508, study PRJNA174530) | Oral metagenome, whole genome shotgun sequencing project. | biome: Marine environment; feature: Marine mammal; material: Swab sample of the gingival sulcus; isolation source: swab sample of gingival sulcus... | reverse complement strand
GTGGTCGGCATCACGGCGTCCGCCACGGACAACGATGCCGGTGACACGGTTGCCTACAGTCTGACGGATGACGCGGACGGCCTGTTCGCGATCGATGCCGATACGGGCGTGGTGACGGTGGCCGGTACGCTCGATCACGAGACGGCCGCATCGCATCAGATCGAGGTGCAGGCGCAGTCAACGGATGACTCGACCTCCAAGCAGACGTTCATCATCCAGGTCGGTGACGTGGATGAGTTCGACGTCACCGCAGTTACCGACAGTGACGGTGCATCGGATGCCGTGAACGAGAATGCCGACATCGGCACGGTGGTCGGCATCACGGCGTCTGCCATCGATCCCGACGGCAGCGACACGGTTGCCTACAGCCTGACCGATGACGCGGACGGCCTGTTCGCGATCGACGGGACCACGGGCGTGGTGACGGTGGTCGGTGCGCTCGATCACGAAGCGGCGGCATCGCATCAGATCGAGGTTGAGGCTCAGTCATCGGACGGCTCGACTTCCACCCGGGTGTTCATCATTCAGGTCAAGGACGTGGATGAGTTCGACGTCACGGCAGTTACCGACGGTGATGGCACTGCCGATACCGTGGCCGAGAACGCTGCCATCGGTACGGTGGTCGGCATCACGGCGTCAGCCAGCGATCCCGACGGCAGCGACACGGTTACCTACAGCCTGACCGATGACGCGGACGGCCTGTTCGCGATCGACGGGACCACGGGCGTGGTGACAGTAGCGGGTGCGCTCGACCACGAAGCAGCGGCATCGCATCAGATCGAGGTGCAGGCGCAGTCTTCCGATGCCACCATCTCGACCGAGCGTTTCACGATTGTCGTTACCGATGTCGACGAAGCACCTGTGGCGCGGCCTGATTCTCTCGTCACCGCCGAAGACGAATCACTGACACTCGACCCGGAAACTGCCCTTCTTGGTAATGACAGCGATCCTGAAGGTGGCGCCCTGCATGCGGAGCTGGTTCGCGGGCCTCTGCACGGCAACGTGACGATCGGCAGCGATGGACTGTGGCGATTCGTGCCCGATGCCGACTTCAACGGCAGTGACACTTTTTCCTATGCCGTTGTGGATGCAGATGGCAACCGATCCGAGTCCACGGTATCGATCGAGGTGACGGCAGTCAACGATGCTCCGGAACTGATCTTGCCCGAGATCGTGGTGCTTGACGAGAATCGTGTCGGAACGGTGCTTTCGGCAGGCAGCACCGATGTCGAAGGGGACAGGGTCACCCATTCGCTGGCAGGACCCGACGCTGCCTTTTTCTCCATTGATGCTCTGAGTGGGGAATTGATCGTTGTCGACACGCTCGACCATGAATTGCCCCAGGACGCTGACAGGGACGGGCGCTACGAGGTGCAGATATCGGCAACCGACGAACACGGGGCCGGTACGACTTCGTCGTTGACCATCGAAGTGGCCGATGTCAATGAAGCGCCCATGGTGCTTGATCTCGAATTCAACGGAACGCCCGGCAGTGGTGAATCGCTCGGGGCGATCGAGGCGAGTGATCCCGATACGGGTGATACCTTGCGCTTCGAGATCGTCGGTGGCTCCGGTGCCGCTCTCTTCATTCTCGATGAGCACAGTGGTGAACTCAGTGTCGCTGATGTGGCGCGTGAGGGGGTTTACACGCTCGACATCGAGGTGTGGGATAAGAACGGCATGTCGACCACGGCTGAACTCCATGTTCATCTGATTGCCGATCCTGTCCACGGAGGTGCGAACCCCGTCGACAGTGGTGATTCGGGCACGGATCCTGTCGTGAGTACGTCGGGGTCGGCAGGCACATCGGGGTCGGCAGGTACATCAGGGTCGGCGAACACATCAGGCTCGGTGAACAACGAAACGTCGTCAATGAGCAGCGAAAGCCATGTTGCTTCGTTGAGCACGGGCAACGGTAGTGTCGATCTTGTGACCGAATCCGGTATTGACGCCTCGACCACGGGTGCTTCTGCGGGCACTGCTTCGGGCGCTTTCGACAGCAGTGGCGGTGGTCTTGCTGCATTCACGCAGGATAGCGGGGTCGACTCGTTCATATCCGGTCCTGCGGGTGTCGTCAGCATGCCGCCACGCCCGACGGGGGACGAGGCTGTCGATGGCGATGAAACGAACGCAAATGGCATTCAGGTGCATCTCCGCGGTCATGCACTTGTACTCGAACTGCTCGTGCACGATACCGAGAAACTCATTGATCTCTCCAGCGCCATTCATGATCTGGGTCTGCAGACGGAATTGTTCCAGTCGATGCTGTCTCCGCATGCCATACAGGCCATCAGTGATGCACAGGAGCAAATTGAGATGGCGCATCGCTCACAGGCGGATCGCATCGAACTGGTCGTGCGCGTCGGCACCATTGCCAGCGTCTCGCTGACCGTGGGTTTCGTGACCTGGCTTCTGAACAGTGGCTCGCTGGTCGCAACGGCGCTGTCGACATCGCCCTTGTGGAAATCGATCGATCCTGTTCCCGTGATTTCGGGAGGAGACGATGATGAACCGTCCTAGCGTGTTCGGAGCTGGCAGGATTTTCGTTTCGCTGTGGAGGGCGAAGGCGCTTCGGCTTGCCCTGAGCCTGTGTCTGCTGATCGTGAGCGTGCTCTTTACGGCGGAGTTTCTCGAACTGCGGAGCGATCCCCTGCAGAACCTTCATTCGGCGCGCAGGATGCTGGCGGAGTCGCTGGCCGTGCAGTTGTCGATCTTTGCCGAGCGGAATGATACGGATGCGATCAAACGTTCGATCGAGTCGATGGTAACGCGCAATGACGAAGTTCTGGCCGTCTCACTGCGCCGTGGTGAAAACCAGCGTCTTGCTGCCTTCGGTGAGCTGGCGCGCCTTGATGACACGGTGGTCGAGTCCACTTCCGGGCGCATCAACGTGCCGATCTACGAGCAGGATCAGCTCTGGGGTCATGTGCAGGTCGTGTTTGCCGGTGACCGGGCGCTGGTCGAGGAAATACGCTTCTTCGTATTCGTGGTGGGAAGCTCTCTCGTTCTCTTTGCCCTGTTCCTGAGTCGTGTATTGCTGCAGCTCAATCCCGGTCGTGCGGTGCCGGGCCGAATCAGCTCGGCTTTCAACCTCTTTTCGGAAGGCGTGGTCATTCTCGACGAGAATCGCCGTATCGTACTGGCCAACCTCACGGCCGCCGAGATGGTGGGCACCGTTGGCGAAGATCTGGTCGGTACCAGCCTGGATGACTGGCCCTGGCTGCATGACGATGACTGGCAGGCACCGTGGCACACTGCCGGCAATACCGGCATCAAGCTTGCCGACAAGCCGCTGACCCTCGCCACGGCGGGCGATGGCGAGCGACTGCTGATGACATCCTGTGCACGCATCGGCAGCCAGGAGGAAGGCAAGCAGGGTGTTCTCGTGACCTTCAATGACATGACGGCCATCGAACACAAGAATCGCGAACTGGCAACCACTCTCGAGCGACTGCGGGAGGCGAACGAGGCGATCACGGAACAGAACGCCAGGCTCGAGATTCTTGCCACGTGCGATCCGCTTACCGGTATCGCCAACCGGCGCTCGCTCATGGATGGTTTTGGCGAATTCATTGCCGAAGCCCAGGTGACGGAGCAGCCGCTGGCGTGTCTGATTGCCGACATCGATCACTTCAAGAGCATCAATGATACCTTCGGCCATTCGGTTGGCGATGATGTCATCAAGGCGGTTGCCGATGTACTCAGACGCAATTCGCGTGAGGGTGATCTCGTTGGTCGCTATGGTGGGGAAGAGTTCGTTATGGTGCTGCCGGGGCTCGATGGCGTCGATGCACTGGATGCGGCCGAACGCATACGTCGTGAAACAAGGAAGCTCGCCGGCAGTCCCGAACTGCCGCTGCAGCGACTCAGTACCAGCATCGGCGTATCAGTGCTGGACAGGAATACGAATGATCCGCGCAAACTGATCGAGCGAGCTGACCAGGCGCTTTACTACTCCAAGGAAAACGGACGCGATCAGGTGACGCTGTGGCACGCGCAGCTTTCAGCGACTGAATCCGAGGCTGCGAAAGACACGCGCGAAGGGGGACGTTCGACCGTGCTGGAGCAGAGTCGTGACCGTATCGCAGAGCTTGAAGAAGAGCTCGAGCAACGCACGCGGGAACTGGCGCAGGTGCAGCAGTACGATACGCTGACCGGTGTGCCCACCCGCACCTTGTTCCTGCAGCGTCTTGACAACGAGATCATCCGTGCCGAGCGCCAGCGCACCAGCGTTGGTGTGTTGTCGCTGGAGGTCAGTGGCTTTCGCGACCTTGTTGCTGGCTTCGGTCACGAGGCCTGCGATGTCATGATCAAGGAACTCGTCAATCGTCTCCAACATGTGCTCCGGCGAACCGACGTGGTCACCGATCTCGCCGAGGAATGCATGCTCTCGCGTATCACGAGCAATGGATTCGGCATCGTGCTGACCGATCTCCACGAAGTGACCGAGGCGATGTCCGTGGTCACACGCCTGCGAAAGACCCTCGCGGCGCCATTCAGGGTTCAGGGCAGGAATGTCTATGTCGGTGCCTGTCTCGGCGTTGCGCTCTACCCCCATGGTGGGCGATCTTCGGAAGCGCTGCTCGACCGAGCGAGCAAGGCGTGCGCCGAAGCGGCTCTCATCCCGGAGAAGATCGCGCACGTCTTCGACAGTGACATCATGGATACGCGTTCGCGTGACTACATCGATCTCGAGTCGGACCTTCACGGGGCGCTCGAGCGTGGTGAATTCGATGTTCACTTCCAGCCCAGACTCGATCTCGACCGGCGCGTGATCACCGGTGCCGAAGCTCTTGTGCGCTGGCACCATCCCGAACGTGGCAACGTGCCGCCGCCCGATTTCATCCACATTGCCGAAACCAACGGCCTCATCCACGAGATTTCGCGCTTCGTGCTCGAGCGTTCGCTCGACAACCTCGAGCACTGGCATGAACTCGGCTGGCATCACATGAAGGTTTCGATCAACATTTCTCCCGTGCAGCTGCGTGAACCGGCACTCGTGGAATATGTGCTGGAACCGATACGCCGTCGTGGCATCGACCCGGATCATCTGGAAATCGAACTCACGGAAACGAGTGTCATCGATACGGGTGAACGGGCCATCAACGCGATTGCGGCCCTGCGTGAATGCGGCCTTGTGGTGTCGATGGACGATTTCGGCACGGGCTACACTTCCCTCGCACTCCTTGCCGATCTGCCGCTCGACACGATCAAGATCGACCGCTCCTTCGTCATGGACATGCAGGCCGGTGAGCGCAGTGCGGCCATCGTCGAGTCCGTGATCAACATGGCGCACGCACTGTCGCTGCGCGTGGTGGGCGAAGGGGTGGAAACCAACGATCAACTCACCACGCTGGCCGGGCTCGGTTGCAATGAAGCACAGGGGTATCTGATCGGCAAACCCATGTCGTCGGACGATTTCCTCGCATTTCTCCGGCACCAGGGCAGGCCCGAGATACTCAGGAAGACTGCCTGAGGCACCTCCGTTCTATACTGCACTCCAACGGGAGTGGCCATGAACGCAGAGAAGGCAGGCGGTCGGCGTGATGCGGCGGCATCGGAATCGGCAGAGATGTCGGGTACCGAGCTGACTACCGTCGAGCGGTGGTACAGAATCGCCATCATGCTGTTCCTCGGCTTCTCGGCCGGGGTGCCGATCCTGCTGATCTTCTCGAGCCTGAGTCTGTGGTTGCGCGAGGCGGGCGTCGAGAAATCCGCGGTGACCTTCTTCAGTTGGGCCGCGCTTGGTTATTCCTTCAAGTTCATCTGGGCGCCGCTCGTCGATCGACTGCCCGTGCCGGTACTGACGACGTTGGTCGGGCGTCGACGCGCCTGGCTGCTGCTGGCGCAACTTGCCGTCATGGCCTCGATTCTCTGGATGGCCTCGATTGATCCTGCAGGCGGCGCATCGGCCCTGACCGTCATGGCCCTGGCTGCCGTGGCGCTCGGTTTCTCCTCGGCGACACAGGACATCGTCATCGACGCCTACCGTATCGAATCGGGAACCAGCGATCTGCAGGCGATGATGTCCTCGACCTACGTGGCGGGGTATCGCATCGGCATGCTGGTGGCGGGCGCCGGCGCACTGTTTCTTGCCGCAGGCTTCGGTTCGACGGCCGAGCACTACAGCTACAAGGCCTGGTTCATGACCTACGTGATCATGGCGAGCGTGATGCTTGTCGGTGTGGTCACGACACTCCTTGCCCCTGAACCGGCGAGCTATCGCGACATCGATGAGAAGCACAGGACGAGCGACCATCTGCGTTTCCTGGCCGCCTTCGTGGTGGCGGTGTTTGCCTTCGTGCTGATGTTCCGGATGATCGGCGGCATCAGCGGGGCGCTCGGTGAGAGTCTTGTGGCCGCCTGGGGCAACGAAGCGCTTGCCGGCTTCGTTGCCGCATTGTTCCGTCTGGGGCTCGCCATCGGCGCGGCGGCGGTGGCGGCCCGGGGCATGGTGCTGGTGGGGGCCGTCGATGGCGGGATGGTGCGCGAAGCCTACCTTGACCCGGTGTTCGATTTCTTCCGCCGTCATGGCAAGGGGCTGGCGATCCTGCTGTTGCTGATCGTCGGTTTCTATCGCGTGTCCGACATCGTTCTCGGGGTCATCGCGAACGTCTTCTATCAGGACATTGGCTACACCAAGGAAGAGATCGCGAGTGTCTCGAAGGTCTTCGGCCTCTGGATGACGATCAGCGGCGGCTTTGTCGGTGGGCTCATGGCGATGACATTCGGTGTCATGCCGATCCTCTTTCTCGGTGCGGTGCTCTCGGCGCTGACGAATCTTCTCTTCATGCTGCTGGCCGGATCCGACGCGAGTCTGCCGATGCTCTTCGTCGTGATCGGTGCCGACAATCTCTCGGCCGGGCTCGCAACGGCCGCCTTCATCGCCTTCCTCTCCTCGCTGACCAACGTCAGGTTCACGGCGGTGCAGTACGCGATCTTCAGCTCGCTCATGACCCTCCTGCCAAAGGTTCTCGGTGGTTATTCGGGCTCGATGGTCGAGTCGATGGGCTACTCGAACTTCTTCCTGCTGACGGCGCTGATGACCGTGCCGGTGCTGCTGTTGCTGCTGCTGGCCTGGCGTGTGTTCGACCCCGATGAACTCGAGGCTGCGGCAATCGACCGAGCCGAGTCGTGAAGGACGGGCGCGGGCGCAATCACGCGCCTCCACGCCCGAACTGAATCAACCGGCGCGCCGGTCGCCTTTCTCGAGGATGCTGAGCCCCTTGAGCAGGTTCAGCGCCTCGTAGAGCTGGTAGTCGTCGTAGATGAGATCGTTCGGGTCTTCGCTCGCTTCTGCATCCTCGGTGGCGGAGTCTTCGGTGGCAGCGTCGTCGGAGGTTTCGGCCTCGTTGCCGTTGCCGAGCGCGCCGCGCAGGCTCGACTCGGTCAACGGGGTGAAGTCCTCGTCGTCGGGGCGGGTCCAGCTGCCGGGTTTGGTGATGATGTCGGGTTCGATGCCGAGCGCCTGGATCGAACGACCGTTCGGCGTGTAGTAACGGCTGGTGGTGAGCTTCACGGCGCCGCCGGTGGCGAGATCCTGGATGGTCTGTACCGAGCCCTTGCCGAAGGTCTTGGTGCCGAGCACGATGCCACGACCGTGATCCTGCATGGCGCCAGCAACGATTTCGGAAGCCGATGCCGAGCCGCCGTTCACGAGCACCACCAGTGGTGCGCCGTCGAGCTCGTCACCCGACGTGGCGGGATAGCGGAGCTGGGAGTCGGCTTCGCGCCCGTCGGTATAGACGATGAGTCCATCGTCGAGGAAGGCATCGGAGACGCCCACGGCGCCCGAGAGCACGCCACCCGGGTTGTTCCTGAGATCGAGAATCAGCCCGTCGAGTTCGCCATCGGTGGCTTCCTTGCGGAGTTCGCGCACGGATTTGACGAGGTCGCGCGAGGTCTTGGTCTGGAAGTTCGAGATGCGTACGTAACCGTAATGCTCGTCGAGCATGCGGCTCTTGACGCTCTGTACCTTGATGATGTCGCGCTCGATCTCGATTTCGAGGGGGGCATCCTCGCCTTCGCGGATCACCGTGAGCATGAGCTTGCTGCCGGGCTTGCCGCGCATGAGCTTGACTGCCTCGTTGAGCGACAGGCCCTTCACCGGTGTTTCATCGAGACGGATGATGAGGTCGCCCGACTGCATGCCGGCCCGAGCGGCGGGCGTGTCGTCGATGGGGGCGACCACCTTCACGAAGCCGTCTTCCATGCCCACCTCGATGCCGAGGCCGCCGAATTCACCCGTGGTGCCGATGCGAAGGTCGTTGAACTCTTCGGGTGAAAGGTAGGCCGAGTGTGGATCGAGCCCGTTCAGCATGCCGCGGATGGCGTGTTCGAACAGCTCCTCGTCGGTGACTTCCTCGACGTAATCGGCCTTGATGCGCGAGAATACGTCGGTGAAGGCGCGAAGCTGTTCTATCGGCAGTTCGCCACGCTGGGCAAACACGCTCGAGCCGAGCGCAAGCAGGGCGCCGAGCAGGATGCCGACGAGGAGCTGGGTGTAGGTACGAGTGCCATGCTGCATGGATTCGGACTCCTGTTCATCAAGGGCACGAGCCCAGGATGGCTGTTCGAAAGCGGTGTTGATGCTGCTCAGTCTACGTATTTCGGCCAAGCATGGCTATTTTTGCGCACTCAGCGTTGATTTTGCGTCAAAAAGCCAGTCCGATGGGTCGATGGCCATGGATTCGTGACGTATCTCGAGGTACACGCCGCTCGTCTTCTGACCGCCGGAATTGCCAACGGTTGCAATCTCTGCGCCGCCTTTGACCCAGTCGCCTTCCTGCACGAGGATGCGGCTGTTGCCACCGTACAGTGTCAGATAATTGTCGCCGTGGTCAATGAACAGTGTCATGCCGAAACCCTCGATGAAGCGGCTCAGCACCACTTCGCCGTCGGCGATGGCGCGCACGGGCCGAGCAAGTGGAGCCGCAATGAACATGCCTTTCCAACGCACACGGCCGACGGATTTGACATCACCGAAGTGCGCCGTGATCTTCCCCTCGGTCGGCAACGGATAGTTGCCCTTGCCGAGTTCGAAATAGCCGGAGCGACGTGAGGCCAGGTGCTTGAGTTCGTCGAAGAGCGTCTGCAGACGTGCTTCGTCGGCCTTGAGTTCGGCGACGGTGCGTTGCTGCGTTTCAAGTCTGGCGTCGACATCGCCGAGGGCCTGACTGTGCTTGCGACGCTCGGTTTCCACCGCGTCGCGCTGCGCCGAGGCCTTGTTGCGGATGTATTCGAGCCAGTTGCGATCCTTCGCAGCGACGAGACGTGCGGCATCGATGGCGGCGAGCGCCTCGATTTCACTGTCGATCAGCGCCTGCTGGGCACGCAGGAGATGATCGCTGTAGACGGCGATGCGGTCGGCCGTGGCGGGGTCGGCATGGCCGAGCAGCACTTTCAGGCCGCTGTTGCTGTCGAGCTGGTGTACTCGGCGGATGGTGTCGGCGAGAAGGCGCTTGCGTGCATCCACGCCGGCTTCGGCGCTGGCAACGCGTGCTTCCAGAGTGGCTAGCCGTTGCGCGTATTCCGCGATGTCCTTGTCGAGCCCTTCGATGCGCAGGCGCCGCTCGTCCGCCCGGGACTCGGCGCGGGCAACAGCGCGTTCGAGTTCGGCACGGCGTTCACGGTTGGCCGCCATGTCGCGGTCAAGTGCGTCGAGCTGGGCACGTGTTTCGGCAATGCTCTTCTCGACGTCGCCGAGTGATGCCGCACTCTGTTCCTCGGAAGAGGTGTCGTTGGCGGCAGCGATTAGGCCACCCATGATGAGGAACAATGTCGCGCACAATGCTGTTGTACGCAGGGCCGTACGCAGGGCCGTACGCAGGGCCGTACGCAGGGCCGTACGCAGGGCCGTACGCAGCAAGAACGCGGGAAGGCGCGTTCGTGACGGGAAAGGGTTTGCCGTTGAAAAACGCATGCGGGGTAGTGTAGACCGCTGGCAAGTCATCAAATCCACACGCCTGATGCCGCCGTGGCCAGAGTCTGATGACGGTTTCGGGATGCTTGCCTTCCGCTCGTTCAGCCGCGGCGTGGCTCTCGTTCAGGTCGCAGCCGGATCGAAGGGCCGCCCGGCAGCGAGAGATCGTACACAAAGGTCGGAACCTCGGGTTTGTCGTTCACCATCCGATCATGGAGGTTCGTCACTCCGGGCTGCTGCTTCCTTCCGCGGGTACCGCGAGAGAACGCTGGCGGCGGCATTTTCCGGAACCCGTCCTGATAAATCTGTCGTAACACTCGTTGAAGATGCCCACTGTATCATTACGTAAACAGCAGGAGCCTGAATGACATGATTGAACGGAAATTGTATTTCGCTCGTTCAGGCAACAGCCTGAGGGCGGCCATCGCCGTTGAGCTGGGCCGTATCGATGCCGAAAGACATGAGCTGGACCTTGCCGCGGGCGATCACAAGCGGCCGGTGTTTCTTGCGATCAACCCCGTCGGCGCGGTTCCGGCGCTCATTGAACGCGATACCGTATCCGGCGTTGAATTGCGTCTGAGCCAGTCCGGCGCGATTCTGGATCACATCTTGCGGCGGGATCGTCCCGAATTGATACCGGTCGAAAGCAACGCGTGCGCGCTGGATCATGCAAGCGTTTGTGCGGCTCTGTCCGATATTGCCGTTCAAAACGGCTTGATGAAATACATGGATTTCAACGCCGAGAATGTCGAGTTTCTGCAGGGTCGCCTGCTGAATTCCATCGCCGCCTGTTTCGAGCCGGTGAAGGCCGCTGACTTTCTCGGCGGGACATCACCCATGCGCGCGGATTTCGCGCATTTTCCGGTGGTTTTCATGCGCGAAGCCTGGTTGCGATCTCTCCCCGACTTCGCGCATGTCGTGGCCTGGCTGGAGCGGATGCGACACGTCGAAGAGGTCAGCCGGGCGATTGCCTATGCTGGTCGCCAGGTGCCCCACTCGGGTTAAGAATCTGTCATGAAGGCAGCGATTGTCGGAATGGAGTCATGAGGCCTGGCGATGCCGGACCGGAGCATCATGACCACATGGCTACACAGTCCCACACGCCTGATACCGCCGTGGCCGGAGTCTGATGACGGTCAATCTTCGGTCGGATGTTCGAAGGGGGGCTGGCCGTGTCTCGCTCGTATCCAGTTCAGACTGCTGAAGACCCCGGGCCGGGAGGCGACATGCACGAGCAGGTGATGCTTGCCCGGAAACTCCACCAGCGTCAGGCCGAGCAGCAGTGCGACGATGCCGGGGCCGGGCGTGATCAGCATGACAATGCCGAGCAGCACCAGAAACAACCCGATCACGGTGCGCAGCAGCAGCACCAGCATCGCGAGTGGTCTCCGGGACTGCCGTTCGGAACGAGGCCGGCTCTGTTCGATCAGATAGTTGGTGGGCAGGCGCGACACCAGCCAGGGCATCAGCATCGCCGAGGTCACGAGCAGCAGCAGCGACGTGACGCTGATGGCGCCCACGAGGGCAGGGTGGGTCTGCACCCAGTCGACAATGGTGTTCACTCGGAAGCGGATGTCTGACGCCAGTTGATTTCCTCGGCAGTGTAATCGTTGATGATGACGCTGCGCAGGCTTTCCGCCATGTAGGCCGATGATTTCGAGGTCGGGATGCGTCCGGCCATGATCTCGGCGCTGCGTTGCGGGTAGAGCGGCTGCCTTGTGGGGTAGGCATAACCCGCGGGGAAAACCGGCGTACCGCCCATGCCGTACTTGTCGGTGGCACCCACGGTGTGCAGCAGCTCGTGGGCGATGACGATGTTGTTCTGCGATGTCTGCCGGTCGGTGGCATAGGCATGCACGAGCCCCATCAGACCCTTCTTCATGCCGAGTGAGTGCTGCAACGGCTGATCGTCGCTGCCTTCGACGTACATGACGAACATGCGCACGCGCGTCAGGCTGCCCTTGTCCGGGGTGTTGCGCCAGGCCCAGTAGCGGAAGCGGATGCCCCAGATGAGCACATCGACGGGTGTTGCCTCGGGTGAAAGCAGCGGCGGGTGGTTGCGTATTTCGGGTCCGAGACGCACCATGAAGGGACGGGAAAGATCAAGGTCATGACGTTGGGCTTCGCGTATCCCCCAGCGGTCGATGATTTCGAAGTCCTCGTCGCTCAGTGACGCGATGTAGTCGGCCGTGGTCGTGTGACCGTCGCCGTTGATGGGGTAGACCACCACCTCGAGGGTGTCGCTCCAGTTGCGGGTATAGACGTGCTGGTGCAGGGCGATGAAGCCGACCACGGCCAGAGCCGCGAGCAGGGCGGCGATGCGAATGGTGGTGAAGGATGGCATTGACGCGCGAGGATTCGTGGCTGGTACCCTTGGTCTGTGTCGGTGCCTTCAATGCGGGTCTTTAACCTTGAACGCGCCGCTACTCACAGGAACAGCGAGACTTCCGCCATGCGTCACACCGAACCGCGTACCATCGAGCGACTCGACTACCGCCCCTCGCCCTGGCAGATCCGCCGCGTCAAACTGCACTTCCGGCTCGATCCGACGGCCACCGAGGTCAGAAGTGAATTGCAGATCGTACATGTGGGCGAGGGCGCAGTTCCGGCTCAGCCTGTCGAGACACCCGTCAGCTCGGCGTCTGCCGACATCGCGAGTGACGGTGCGGCGAGCGACGATACGGCGAGCGACGGTGCGGCGAGTGACGATACGGCAAGTGACGATGTGGCGAACGATGCCGTTGCTGCCGCCGTGGCGCCACTGAAACTCGACGGTGCGAACCTCGAAACACTTTACGTGGAGGTCGATGGCGCAGCGATGCCGGCTTCGCGCATGACGGAATCTGCCACGGTGCTCGAACTCCGCGAGCTTCCTGCCGAATGCACGCTCACGATCACCACGCGCATCAATCCAGAGGCCAATACCGCGCTCGAAGGGCTTTACCGCTCGAGCGGCAACTACTGTACGCAATGCGAGGCAGAAGGCTTCAGGAAGATCACCTGGTATCTTGACCGGCCGGACATTCTCGCGCTTTTCGATGTGTCGATCGAGGCCGACCCCGGCGAATGCCCCGTGATGCTCTCGAATGGCAACCTCGTTTCCCACGAAACACTGGAGAACGGGCGGGCACTCGTGCACTGGACGGACCCCTTTCCGAAACCGAGCTATCTCTTCGCGCTGGTTGCCGGTGACCTTGCGGTCATCGAAGATGAATTCCGTACTCGTTCGGGGCGTGATGTACTGCTGCAGATCTACGTGCAGGCGCACAACCTCTCGCGCTGTGATTTCGCCATGCGGTCGCTGCAGGCAGCCATGCGCTGGGATGAAGAGGTGTATGGCTTCGAATACGATCTCGACCGTTTCATGATCGTCGCCGTCGATGACTTCAACATGGGCGCGATGGAGAACAAGGGTCTGAACGTGTTCAATTCGCGCTACGTGCTTGCCGATGCCGAAAGCGCCACCGACAGCGACTTCCTCGGCATCGAGTCGGTGGTCGCGCACGAGTATTTCCACAACTGGACGGGCAACCGCATCACTTGCCGCGACTGGTTCCAGTTGAGTCTCAAGGAAGGGCTGACGGTGTTTCGCGATCAGTGCTTTTCGGCCGACCTCAATTCGGCGACGGTAAAGCGCATTCAGGACGTGCGCCTGCTTCGGAACCGTCAGTTTCCCGAAGACGCCAGTCCGATGGCGCACCCGATCCGCCCCGACAGCTACATGGAGATCAACAACTTCTACACCGTGACGGTGTACGAGAAAGGCGCCGAGGTCATCCGCATGCTGCACACCCTCCTCGGTGAAGAAGCCTGGCAGCGTGGCATGGCGCTGTACGTCGAGCGTCATGATGGCGAAGCCACCACCTGCGATGCCTTCGTCGACTGCATGCAGGCAGTGACCGATGTCGATCTCGAACAATTCCGGCTCTGGTATTCGACGGCGGGTACACCCACCGTGGGCGTGCTCGAGTACTACGATCCGGACACGCGCACGCTCTCGCTCGAGGTGCGTCAGTCGATCGCGCCGACGCCGGGGCAGATCGAGAAGCCCGCGCTGCACATTCCGCTCGTGGTCGCGCTGCTCGATGAGACCGGCGCGGACATGCCGCTCGAGATCGGACGCCAGGTCGCGCATGGCACGCTCCTCGACCTGTGCAAGGAGCGACAGATGTTCGTGTTCGAGAATCTCCCGTCGCGGCCGCTGGTCTCGTTTCTGCGAAACTTCTCGGCGCCCGTCCGTCTCGTCTACGAGGTCGACAATGCGACGCTTGCCAACCTGCTCGCACGCGACAGCGATGGCTTCAACCGCTGGGATGCGGGCATGCGTCTCGCCGGACGCGTGGTGTTCGAAACCCTCGATGAACGGTCTGAGGCGGAGGACTCTCTGGCCGCCTTGCTCGACGCCATCCAGGCGGTGCTTGCCGATGTCGAGCGCGATCCGGCCTTCAGCGCCGAGCTCATGACCCTGCCTTCCTTCGACAGTCTTGCTGACAGCCTCCAGGCGGTTGACGTGCAGGCACTGCAGCGAGTGCGCCGGCAGCTGGCAGCAGCGATTGCCACCAGGTTCCAGTCCGAACTCGAATCGCTGGTGCTGTCGGGTGACTCGTCAGTCGCCGAGGGTGATGCCGTGGCGTCTGCGTCCCCCGAGGGTTCGGCGGCGCTCGATGGCGAGGCGCGCGATCGCGCCATGGGTCGACGCCGCCTTGCCGGTGCCGCCATGCGTCTGCTCGTTGCCCTGCCCGAGGATCGCTGGCGCGATACGGCCCGGGCCGCCTGGGACCGGGCCGACAACATGACCGATACCATCCAGGCACTGACGATGCTCTGTCAGGGCAGTGAATCCCTGCGTCGGTCGGCGCTGGATGCCTTTCTCGCGCGCTGGTCGGACAATCGGCTCGTGGTCGACAAGTGGTTTGCGGTGCAGGCGGCGAGCGAACGTGACGATGTGATCGAGGATGTCGAGGCGCTGCTTGCGCATCCGGCCTTCGACATCGGCAACCCGAATCGGGTCCGTTCACTGATTGGCGTGTTTGCCGCGGGCAATCCCACGGGCTTTCACGAGCGTTCGGGAAGGGGCTACCGTCTGCTGGCCGATCAGGTGCTGGCGCTCGATGAGCGGAATCCGCAGACTGCGGCGGGCCTGCTTGCCCCCCTGTGCCGCTGGCAGCGTTTTGCCGAGCCACATGCGTCGCTGATGCACGCCGAACTCGAGCGTATCATCGGCCGTGAGGGGCTTTCCGGCGACGTGTACGAACTCGTCAGCAAGAGCCTTGATCAATCGTGAACAAGTTTTTCAAGTCGCCTCGACCTTTTGCCAGGTCTGGCGTCGCATGCTAGTTTTGCGCCCACTGTTACTTCGTGCAGCTCAGTCCGGACATTGACGCCGGGCCGCGGCCGGTATGTGTGCGCCTGATGTGTGTCCATGTGTGTGCTCGAAACAGTTTAATTCAGGCCAGCCGAGCCTGTTGAAATTGGATTTCCGGAGCATTGCATGTCAGATTCCGATCGTATCAAGGGCACCGTCAAATGGTTCGATAACGCCAAGGGATATGGTTTTATCGTCAGCCCCGATGGCGAAGACGTTTTCGTTCACTTTCGTTCCATAGTCGGTGAAGGTTATCGATCGCTCAACGAAGGGCAACCGGTCGAATACGTGGCCAGCCGTGGCGACAAGGGCTGGCAGGCCGACGAGGTCACGCCGCTCTGAGTGGAGTGGTCGGGCTCGCGTCGACGGCGGGCGCAGGATACGGTGTGCAGTAAACTCTCTGCAACGACGTTCAAGCAGAGGACCGCGCCGTGTCCACCACCGCCAGCACCACAGAACCCGACGGCCAGCCGCTTTACCGTATCGACATTCCGCTCCGCTGGGGCGACATGGATGCGCTCGGCCACGTCAACAACATCATGTACTTCCGCTACTTCGAGCAGACGCGGCTGGAGTGGTTCGAGTCGCTTGGCTATCCGGTGTTCGTTCCCGGTGCCGACGAGGTGGCGGCGGGTCGACAGCCCGATGACAGGGATGATGGTCATGGCATGGTCATCGTCGACAACCACGCCGAGTATGTACGCCCGCTCGTCTACCCTGCCACCATTACCGTTCGCATGGGCGGGCATTCGCCGGGGCGGAGTTCCTTCGTCAGCACCTACGCCATCAGTGTGGGTGATGTGCTCTTTACCCGCGGCAGCGCGAAGATCGTGTGGATGAACGTGCTCGAAGGCCGGAGCGCGCCGCTGCCCGAAAAGGTGCGCTCGCTCATCGAGATGCGGCTGCAGGTCTGATGGACGAGCTGCGCTATTGCCCGCGTTGTGGTAGCGGTGCATGCCGTGAAGTGCCCGCGGGTGACAACCGCGAACGCCTGGTCTGTCCGAACTGTGAATACATCCACTACGAGAACCCGAGGAACGTCGTCGGCTGCGTGCTCGAGTGGGAGGGCAAGGTGCTGCTGGCGAAGCGGGCCATCGAGCCACGACTCGGCTTCTGGACGGTGCCGGCGGGGTTCATGGAAAACGGTGAGAGCACGGTGGAAGGCGCCGAGCGCGAAGCCTGGGAAGAAGCACGGGCGCGCTGCGAGAACCTGCGTCTCTTTGCCGTCTACAACGTGCCGCGCATCAATCAGGTGCACCTGTTCTTCCACGGCCGGCTCGTGGGCGGCAAGGCTGCCACGGGTGAAGAATCACTCGATGTGCGTCTGTTCGACGAGGAAGATATCCCCTGGGATGAACTTGCCTTCACCGTGAATACCGAAGTGCTCGAACGTTTCCGTGAACGCCGTGAACAGCGCGTCTGGCAGGTGTATCACGCCGACATCATTCACGCACCCGGTGAGCCACCTCGCGTTGTCCGCCATCGCGGGTGATCCATTCGCTGAAGGAACCGGCGTAGAGCGCACCCGGTTCCAGACCCGCGTGGCGCATCGCCAGCACGTTGTGTGCGGCGGTCACGCCCGAACCGCAGTAGTGCGCCAGCGGTTTCCGTCGCGATTCCGCGGGCAACCTGCTCCTGATGTTGTCCGTGCCGAAGCGCTGGCGCAGGACCTCGGGCGGCAACATGCGGCCTTCTTCGGTCAGGTTGTCGGTAAAGGGCAGGTTGGCTGCACCGGGGATGTGGCCGGCCACGGGATCGATCGGCTCCTGCTCACCGCGGTAGCGTGGTGCTTCGCGTGCGTCGAGGAGTGCATAACTGCCGGCGTCGACATCGTCGATGGTGATGCAGTGCTCGAGGGGGTCGCCGGGGGTGAAGCTGCCTTCGATCGGCGTTGCCGGCCGTTCCCCGGAGAGCGGCAGAGCGGCCTTCTCCCAGGCCGCGTAACCGCCGTCGAGCACCGCCACGGCCTCGTGGCCGAGCCAGCGAAGCAGCCACCAGGCGCGCGCCGCAATGGCGCCGTTGCCGCCATCGGCAACCACCACCTGGGTATCGCGACTGATGCCCCAGGTGCGCAGTTTCTCGGACAGGCGCTCGCGTTCGGGCAACGGGTGACGCCCGGTTTCACCCGGCACGATCGGGCCCGACAGGTCATCGTCGAGATGGGCGTAGTGGGCGCCGGGAATATGGCTTTCCTGCCAGGCGAGCCGGCCGGCCTCGGTGTCGGCAAGCGAAAAGCGGCAGTCGAGCACGACAACATTCTGTCCGAGCATTCCGCAAAGCGTGTCGGCGTCAATCAGTGTCTGGTACATGGGGAGACAATCTGGGCTACGGTGTTGGAGAATGCAACCGTGGCCGCGGCTTTTTCACGTGTCACTGGTTGCGTCAATGGCAGTCTGCAACGACGTTCACGAAACAGGGCAAGGGGTGAAACACCATGAATGACACCATGACACTGCTTCAGAGTCATCGATCGATCCGCAAGTTCACCGATGAGCCGGTCGCCCAGGACACGGTGGAAGCCATCGTGGCCTGTGGCCAGGCGGCGGCCACCTCCAGCAATCTCCAGGCAAGCACGGTCATTCAGGTATCGAACCCCGATACGCGCCAGGCGATGGCCGAACTTGCCGGTGGGCAGAACTGGGTGGCAAGCGCGCCCGTGTTTCTGGTGTGGTGTGCCGATCTTGCACGGAGCGGGCGCGCCTGTGCGCTTGCGGGCGGCGAGTTCGAAGCGGGCATGACCGAGCACTTCATCATCGCCACCGTCGACGTGGCGCTTGCCGCCCAGAACGCGGCCGTGGCCGCCGAATCGCTCGGGCTTGGCATCTGCTACATCGGTGGACTCCGCAACGACCCGGCGAAGGTCTCGGCACTGCTGGCACTTCCCGATCAGGTCTACCCCGTGTTCGGATTCTGCCTGGGGCACCCGGCGCAGGACCCCGAGGTGAAACCGAGGCTGCCTGTCGCTGCCGTGCTGATGCAGGAGCGCTACGATGCATCCGCGCGCGATGCACACATTGCCGACTACGACGAGGCGCTTGCGAACTACTACCGCACGCGCACCGGCGGCAGGAAGGACTCGCGCTGGAGCGAGGAGATGAAGAAGCTCGTGGGCAAGGAATCACGACCGCACATGCGATCCTTCCTCGACAGCCGGGGTTTCGCGATGCGTTGACCCGACAGCTGCGGCATGGCAAGCAGTGCGTGATGAATCGCGGCCGAGGTGATGGTGTCCGGTGCCGTGACTGCCGTTCGGCTCAGACATCGCGCAATTCGCGCCGCAGGATCTTGCCGACGTTGGTCTTCGGCAGTTCGTCGGCGAACTGAATGATCCTGGGGCGCTTGTAGCCGGTGAGTTCTTCCTTGCACCAGGCCTTGATGTCCTCTTCGGTGAGCGCGGGGTCCTTCTTCACCACGATCACCTTGACCGCCTCGCCCGAGTATTCGTCAGGTACCCCGATGGCGCCGACCTCGAGCACGCCGGGCATCGCTGCAATGACGCTCTCGACCTCGTTCGGGTAGACGTTGAAGCCCGAGACGAGAATCATGTCCTTGAGGCGATCGACGATGCGCACGAAGCCCTGCTCGTCCATCTCGGCCACGTCGCCCGTGTGCAGCCAGCCCTCGGCATCGATGGTGCCGGCGGTTTCCTCCGGTCGCTGCCAGTAGCCTTTCATGACCTGCGGGCCACGGATGCAGAGTTCGCCCGGCTCGTTGAAGCCCAGTGCCTGGTTGTTCTCGTCGCGGATCGACGCGTCGGTGGACGAGATCGGCAGACCGATGGAGCCGTTGAACTCGGGCAGGTCCGGCGGGTTCATGCAGGCTGCCGGGCTGGTTTCGGTCAGTCCGTAGGCTTCGACGAGGGTGGAGCCGGTGATTTCCTTCCAGCGAGCCGCCACTGACTCCTGTACCGCCATGCCGCCACCGAGCACGAGCTTGATGTGCGAGAAGTCGATGTCGGTGAAGCCGTCGGTATGCATGAGCGCGTTGAAGAGCGTGTTCACGCCCGTGATGGCCGTGAAGCGCGTGCGCTTGAGTGTCTTGACGAAGCCGGGGAGGTCGCGCGGATTGGTGATGAGCACGTTGTCGGCGCCGAGGCGCATGAAGGTCAGGCAGTTCGCGGTCAGCGCGAAGATGTGGTAAAGCGGCAGCGCGGTGATGATGACTTCGCCACCTTCCCGCGGAGCGTTGCTGCCACCACAGATCCAGGCCGTGGCCTGCATCACGTTCGCGACGAGGTTGCCGTGCGAGAGCATCGCGCCCTTGGCCACACCCGTGGTGCCACCCGTGTACTGCAGGAAGGCGATGTCATCATGGTCCAGTTCGACGCGCACCGGAGTGAGGCCGGCGCCGCGCGCGAGCACATTCCTGAAGGACACCGCTCCGGGGAGACTGAATGGCGGCACCATCTTCCTGACGTAGCGCGTCACGAAGTTCACGATCGTGGACTTCGGGAAGGGGAACATGTCGCCGATCTTCGTGGTGATGACGGTTTCAACCTCGGTACGGTCGATGACGGCTGCGAGGGTATGGGCGAAGGCCTCGACGACCACGATGGCCCTGGCGCCCGAGTCACTGAGCTGGTGCTCGAGTTCGCGATCGGTGTAGAGCGGGTTGGTGTTGACCACGACAAGCCCTGCGCTCAGGGCACCGAACACGGCGATCGGGTACTGGAGGAGGTTCGGCATCATGATGGCGATGCGATCTCCCTTCTCGAGCTTGCCTTCGGAGAGGCACCAGGCACCGAAGGCCGCGGCCTGCCGGCCGAGTTCGCCGTAGGTGATCGACGTGCCCATGTTCCTGTAGGCCGTCAGGGTCGTGTACTTCTCGACCGATTCGTGGAAGATGTCGGCAATCGATGAGTAGACGTCGAGGTCGATTTCCGGCGGGGTGTTGGGCGGATACTGCTTGAGCCAGGGTTTGTCCAAGTTGGGCCTCCGGGTATGTGCTGTCAGACGGCAGCTCCGCAGCACTTCTTGTATTTCTTCCCGCTGCCACAGGCGCAGGGGTCGTTGCGTCCCTGCTTGGGCTGGTCGCGCCGGAACTGGCGCACCTCCGGTACTTCCGCATCTCGAAAATACCATTGCCCGTGGTATTTCTCGAACAGTGCGCGCTCGTGATGTGAATGACGCTTGCGCGCCGGATCACGGTATTGTGCCCGAAACTCGACCGCCCCCGTGGCGTCGTCTTCGCTGCCGGCATCGGTGGCAAGAATCTCCAGGCCAAGCCATTCCGATTCCTTCGCCCAGCGCGTGGTGGCCGCCTCGTCGATGTCCGAGCGGGTGGCCGGGTGATGGGTATCGAAGATGTAGGACATGGCGCCGAGGGTGTGTGCCGTGTAACGTGCACGCATCAGCGCTTCGGCGGTGGCAGGCTTCTGCTCGCCGCTGATGTACCGCTGGCAGCAATCGGCAAGTGCTGCACCTGATCCGCAGGGGCAATCTGACATGGGACAGTTCCGATGTGTGGATTCGAGTGGGGAATGGTTCGAGTCTAGCGCAAGAATGCACTATTGAAGAAACACGCGGTTACCGTGCGCGTCGCGTACCCAGGGCAGGGTCACGTCGCGGAGTTGCTGACCGATCATCGATACCTCGCCGCCCTCACGGATGGCGCCTTCGCTGCTGAACTCGAAGCGGTAGAGCCGCTCGATGCGGCGGCGCCCGGTGTGGTCGCGTACGAGGCGCGAGCGTACCCTCGCAACCGTCTGATCGAGCAGTTGCACACCGTGATGTTGGCAGACGCGTCTTGCGTGTTCGATGGCGAGTTCGCGGCTGCGGCTGCCGTCCCACCAGAGAACGGCAAGGCCGATCGGCAGGGCGATGAGCACCAGATCGAAGAACGGGTTTTCGAGCATGGAGAAGGTCAGCAGGGTGCCGTGGCAAGTGTATGCTGGGGCCATGAGTACAGTAAACAACACCGATGAACTCGATGCCGCCACCCGCCAGGCGCTCGATGCCGACGCCTTCCGCGCGCTGCTCGCACATCTTCGCGAGCGCAGCGATGTGCAGAACATCGACCTCATGAACCTTGCGGGTTTCTGCCGCAACTGCCTTTCGCGCCATTACCGCGAAGCGGCCGAGGCACGGGGTATCGACCTGAGCGTGGAAGCGGCACGCGAGCGCGTCTATGGCATGCCCTACAGCGACTGGAAGGCGCGGTATCAGACCGAAGCCACGCCAGACCAGAAAGCGGCCCTTGCAGCAGCGCAGGACGAGCATGGCTGAGTCGCCGCTGGTGGCGTGGCTTGCCGAGCAGGTCGGCACATCGCCCGCGATCCATCGCTGGCAGACAGGCGATGCGACGGAGGACTGGCTCGCCGCCCTGGCCGTGGACACGGCCGAACGCGATGTTGCCCTGCTGCTCGAGGTGGCAGCTGACGAGGTACCCACCGAGATTCTCGGCGCGCTCTGTCGGCGCTGCCCCGAGCGTGTCGTGGTGGCCTGTGCCGCGGCCTCGGAGGCCATGGCCAACCGCTTCCGTTCTCTCGGCTTCAGGCGTCTTGCCTTGCCTGCTGCATTGTCCGGCGGGGTGCCCGGTGAATGCTGGGAGTATCGCCTCAGCGACTACAAGCAGCCACCCGCCTGGCTCAACGCGAGGTACTGGGCCAATCCGGAACGCTTTGGGCGCGACGTGATCGCCGAGGGTGGCGCTGATGATGCCGGGGAGCGTGGCAATGACGATGACTACATCGACGACGAGGAAGAGTGAGGCCACTCTGTCGTGGTGTTGCGCACGACCTGTATCGACGGATTCACTCATCCGCGGTAGGAAGCGGCGGGGAAATGTCGTAAAGTTCGCGGTTCGGGATTCGTGAAAACGCGCCGAAGGGGGCACGCCGAGTTGAGTGACAGCATCGAGATTACCGAACTCCTGGGCGACGGCATCGGGCCGGAACTGGCCGCATCGGTACACGCCGTGGCCGATGCCCTGCCGCTCGATCTGCGATTCCTTCCCGTCGACTGGAGTCTCGAGACACGTGAGCGGCGCGGTGACGCCGCCATCGACGAGGCCGAGGAATCGATGCGCAGTACGCGTCTCGCCGTGAAGTACCCCACGGTCACGGGAAAGCGCAGCCCCAACGCCCTCATTCGCCGGCGACTGAACTTCAGTGTCATCTATCGCCCCGCCATCTCCATCAAGGGCATTCATTCGAACTTCAAGGAAGACGTCAATCTGCACATCGTGCGGGTCGCGACGGGCGGTACCTATGACGACCCCGGTCAGCTCATCGGCAGGCATGCAGCGGTGTCCCTGCGCATGGTCGAGCGCGAGCCCTGCCTGCAGGCGGCGAGGTTCGCCTTCGAGCTCGCACGCCGCAAGGGCATGCGCTACAGCGACGGCTACTACTCGATGACGAGTTCCTCGAAGCACACCATCCAGCGCGTCACCGACGGACTTTTCGAGGAAGTGGTGGCCGAAGTGAGTGAAGCGTTTCCGGACGTCGAACATCGCACCGAACTCTTCGATGCGCTGCTGGCCCGCATCATCATCGACCCGTCGCGTTATGAGGTGGTGCTGGTTCTGAACGAATACGGCGACTTCCTTTCCGACATGGCCTCGGGCCTCGTCGGCAGTCTCGGCACGGGAGCAAGCGGCAACTATTCCTTCGACGAAAACAACGAGGTCGACATCGCCATGTTCGACCCCGCCGGTGGCACCGCGCCGGACATCGCCGGCAGGAACATCGCCAATCCGTCAGCGGTACTGCTTGCCTTCGGCATGCTGCTCGATCACATCGATCGTCATGATCTCGGTCATGCGCTGCGCATGAGCCTCCTCGGCGCGATCGAGCGTGGCGAGAGCACGCGCGACATCGGCGGATCGCTGGACACCGACGCGTTCACCCGCGTGGTCATCGACGGTCTCGGCGAGCAGTTACCGAGCTGAGAGCGTTGCATGAACCGCGAAAACGCGAAGAGCACGAAACAGAAGCAGGCACAGGCCATCAATCAGGCACCACAGAACAATCACGGGATTTCGGCATGAGCGCAGACAACTCGACAGGCACAGCAGAACACTCGGGCATGGCTGCCCTTCAGGAGCATTCGGCACTCGCCGGCGGCAGCATGGACTGGCTCGAGGTCCAGTACGAAGCCTGGCTGGCCGACCCGGCGTCGGTCGACGACGGCTGGCGTGAATACTTCTCGAGCCTGCCGCAGGGCACGCATCACGAAGCCGAAGTGCCCCAGTCGGGGGTTCGGCAGCAGTTTCTCGACATGGCAAGGAACGGCCGGCGGGCGGGCTTTGCCGCCGCGGCGGCCGGTCTTGCGGGCGGGGCAGCGGGTATTGCCGCCGGCGTCACCGCGAGCGCGGGCAGCGGCGACGCGGAACTCAAGCAGATCTACGTCACCCAGCTCATCAATGCCTACCGCGTACGTGGCCACAAGCGAGCCGACATCGATCCGCTCGGCACGACCGAGAATCGCCCCGAGCTGCGCGAACTCAGCATGTACGAGAACAAGCTCACCGACAGCGACCTCGACACGGTCTTCGCCACTCCCGAACTCGAAGGCATCGACCATGCATCGCTGCGCGACATCATTGCGCATCTCGAGAAGTGCTACTGTGGTTCGATCGGCTACGAATTCATGTACATCGACGACGTCGAGCACAAGACATGGCTGAAGGACCGAATCGAGCGCGCGGCCTCGACGCCCGATCTCGATGCGGAAAAGCGCAAGTGGCTGCTGCAGCGCGTGACCGCGGCCGAGAGCATGGAGAAGCACCTCGGTTCACGTTACGTCGGCCAGAAACGCTTCTCGCTCGAAGGTGGCGAGAGTCTGATCATCGTGATGAGCGAGATCGTGCGGCGTGCGAGTGCCGCGGGCGTCAGGGACATGGTCATCGGCATGGCGCACCGCGGGCGCCTCAACGTGCTGGTGAATATTCTCGGCAAGAGCCCCGCCAACCTTTTCCAGGAATTCGAGGGTCAGCGCAACGAGGCCCTGCGTTCGGGTGACGTCAAATACCACCAGGGCTTCAGCTCCGACATCCGCACCGGCGGCAACACCCACATGCACCTCGCGCTTGCCTTCAATCCGTCACACCTCGAAATCGTCTCGCCGGTGGTGGAAGGCTCGGTGCGTTCACGTCAGGATCGCTACAACGACAAGCAGGGCGAGAAGGTCATTCCGATTGCCATTCACGGCGATGCGGCCTTTGCCGGACAGGGCGTGGTCATGGAAACCTTCAACATGGCGGAGTCCCGGGGCTTTTCCACCAAGGGCACGATCCACATCGTGGTGAACAACCAGATCGGCTTCACCACGAGCAACGTCGCCGACTCGCGCTCCACCTACTACGCCACCGACGTTGCGAAGATGATCAACGCGCCGATCCTTCACGTGAACGGCGACGACCCTGAAGCGGTGTACTTTGTCACGCAGCTCGCCTTCGATTTCCGCATGCGCTTCGGCAAGGACGTGGTCATCGACCTCGTCTGCTACCGCCGTCACGGTCACAACGAGACCGACGAACCCTCGGTCACGCAGCCGCTCATGTACAAGGCCATCAAGTCGTTGCCGACCACCCGCAAGCTCTACGCCGACCGGCTCGAACAGGAAGGCGTGCTGACGGCGGGCGAGGCGAACGCGATGATCGATCAGTACCGTGAAGACCTCGACGCAGGACGCACGGTGGCCGAGAACGTCATCGAAGGTCTGCCCGAAGCACCGCCCGAACTGCATGTGGACTGGGGCAAGTACGTCGCCGACGACTGGCGTACCGACTACGATGCCTCGGTACCCGCCGACACCATCAAGGCACTGGCCGACCGGCTCACCGACATTCCCGACGGGTTCCGGTTGCATTCGCGGGTGAGGAAACTCATCGAGGACCGACACAAGATGGCCGCAGGTGGCCTGCCGATCGACTGGGGTTTTGCCGAGACCATGGCCTACGCCACCCTGCTCAACGACGGTTATTCGGTACGCCTCTCGGGCCAGGACTGCGGTCGCGGTACCTTTGCGCACCGTCATGCGGTGCTGCACAACCAGAATGAACGCGGTGCGATCGTGCCACTCCGGAACCTCACCGACAAGGCGCAGTTTCTGGTCATCGACTCGGTGCTTTCGGAAGAAGCCGTGCTCGCCTTCGAATACGGCTATGCCACGGCCGACCCCGAAACGCTCGTCATCTGGGAAGCACAGTTCGGCGACTTCGCCAACGGCGCCCAGGTGGTCATCGACCAGTTCATCTCCTCGGGTGAAACCAAGTGGGGTCGCCTCTGCGGCCTGACGATGCTGCTGCCGCACGGCTACGAGGGGCAGGGCCCCGAGCACTCCTCGGCGCGTGTCGAACGCTTCATGCAGCTCTGTGCCGAGGACAACATGCAGGTGGTGATGCCGAGCACACCGGCGCAGAACTACCACGTGCTCCGCCGCCAGATGCTTCGTCCCATGCGCCGTCCGCTGGTCGTGTTCTCACCCAAGAGCCTGCTTCGTCACCGCCTGGCGGTATCGAGCCTCGAGGATCTCGCCGACGGTCACTTCCATCCGGTGATCTCCGAGATCGATCCGATCGATGCGAGCAAGGTCGACAGGCTCGTGTTCTGCAGTGGCAAGGTCTACTACGATCTTCTCGAAGCACGCCGCGAAGAGAACATCGAGAACGTGGCGCTTGTCCGTCTCGAGCAACTCTATCCCTTCCCCTACAAGGAGATGGAGGCGGTCATGGCCGAGTACCCGAATGCGAAACAGATCGTCTGGTGTCAGGAAGAGCCACGGAACCAGGGCTGCTGGCGTGCCAACCGTCACCGTATCGAACGTGTGCTGCCCGATCACGTCGAGGAAGTGGAATTCGTCGGCCGCGAGCCCTCGGCTTCACCCGCCAGTGGCTACTTCGGCCAGCATCAGATCGAGCAGAAGCGCCTCGTGCACCAGGCACTCGGGCTCGAGCCGAACAGCCCGGATGCTTGATTCCCTGCGCGCGTCGCGGCACTCTTTGGCGACGCGCGTCACTTTCCGGGTTCCGATTGTCGGCAAATCCGGTTCGAAACCCCAATCACATCGCACCAACCCGCACCGCGTCGGGCACAATACACCGGTCCGGTAACACACCAGAGATTCATCATGGCCTCAGAGATCAAGGTACCCACGCTTCCCGAATCGATTGCCGATGCCACCATCGTCGCCTGGCTGAAGAAGGAGGGCGATCCCGTCAGCCGTGACGAGGTGCTGGTCGAAGTCGAGACCGACAAGGTGGTACTCGAAGTGCCGGCAGCCGAAGACGGCGTGCTCGGTCCGATCATCGAGGACGAGGGTGCGACCGTCACCGCGCACCAGGTCATCGGTACCATCGAGGCCGGATCGGGCGCTTTGGCAGGCAGCGACGGTGCCGCGGCAGGTGCTGCAGAGAGCGCTGCGGCAGGCGGTGCCCCTGCGGCCGCCGTGTCCGGCGACGAGAGCGCTCAGACCAGCCCCACGGTCAGGAAGCTTCTCGACAAGTACGAACTGACACCCGGAGACGTGAAGGGCAGCGGCAGGAATGGCCGTATCCTGCCCGAAGACGTCGAGGCCCACGTGGCCGCCGGCGGTTCGCGTGGCACGGGCGTACCGGCAGCCGCTACGACCGCTGCGGCAGTGACTGCCGCAACAACCACGACTGCCGCTGCCACTGCTGCCGTGGCCGCTTCCGGTGGCAGCGCCCCGACGGGTGAGGCCGTGGTCATCAGCGGCGAGCGTGCCGAGAAGCGCGTGCCGATGACGCGGCTCCGCAAGCGCATCGCCGAGCGTCTTCTCTCCGCGACACAGACCACGGCCATGCTCACGACCTTCAACGAGGTCGACCTGTCCAACTTCATCGCGCTCCGCTCACAGTACAAGGACGCCTTCGAGAAGTCGCACGGCATCAAGCTCGGTTTCATGTCGATCTTCCTGAAGGCCGCGACCGAGGCGCTGAAGCGCTACCCGGACATCAACGCCTCGATCGACGGCGACGATATCGTCTACCACGGTTACTGCGACATCGGCGTGGCGGTTTCCTCCGATCGCGGCCTTGTGGTGCCGGTGGTTCGCAACACCGAGAACATGTCACTGGCCGATCTGGAGAAGGCCATTGCCGAATACGCCGTGAAGGCGCGCGATGGCAAACTCTCGATCGAGGAAATGACCGGTGGCACGTTCACCGTGTCGAACGGCGGCGTGTTCGGTTCGCTTCTCTCCACGCCCATTCTGAATCCTCCGCAGAGCGCCATACTCGGCATGCACGGCACGCAGCAGCGACCGGTCGCCGTGAACGGCGAAGTGGTCATCCGGCCGATGATGTACGTGGCACTCAGTTACGACCACCGCATTGTCGATGGCAAGGGTGCCGTGGGCTTCCTGAAGACGATCAAGGAACTGGTGGAAGAACCCGGCAGAATCATCCTGGACGTCTGATCGATTGCCGCCACGGCATGACCTGACCCGATCCGGAACGCTCTGACCGGGCGCGACGGGTCGGCAGTTTCCGATTGTCGACGAGTGCCGCCGTCGTGGGCTTCCCTTCGTGTCGGAACCATTGTGCATATGTTCCGATCAGGGGCGTCGCGTTGGTGACGTGGGATCGACGAACCCGATGATTACGCTGTTTCGCACGCTCAGCGCTCCAAAGAAACTGGCATAATCATGGTCATGTTTCGTCAACGTGCAGAGTGATTCCCATGGCAGATTCCTACGATGTGATCGTGATCGGTGGTGGTCCCGCTGGTTATGTAGCAGCGATCCGCGCCGCCCAGCTCGGCCTCAGAACGGCCTGTGTGGAAAAGTGGATCAACAAGGAGGGGAAGCCCGCTCTCGGCGGCACTTGTCTGAACGTGGGCTGCATTCCTTCGAAGGCACTGCTCGAAAGCACCGAACTCTACGAAGAGGCGAAGCACTCCTTCACCGATCTCGGCATCAAGGTCAGTGGCGTCGAGATCGACGTACCGAAGATGATCTCGCGCAAGGATCAGGTAGTCACCGAGCTTACCGGTGGTATCGAGATGCTGTTCAAGCAGAACAAGATCGACTGGCTCAAGGGCAAGGGACATCTCCTTGCCAACAAGGAAGTCACCGTCACGGGGGAAGACGGCACCACCACCACCTACAAGGCCGAGAACGTCATCATCGCAACGGGTTCGGTGCCGATCGAAATCGGTGCAGCCCCGCTCGAGGGCGACATCGTGGTCGACTCCACGGGCGCGCTCAACTGGGAAGCCGTACCGGGCCGAATCGGCGTGATCGGCGCGGGCGTCATCGGCCTCGAACTCGGCAGCGTCTGGCGCCGGCTGGGTTCGGAAGTCGTGGTGCTCGAAGCGATGGAAGAGTTCCTGCCGATGGTCGATGCCACCATTGCCCGGGAAGCGAAGAAGACCTTCGAAAAGCAGGGCATGGATATCCGGCTCGGCACGCGTGTCCTGAGCAGTGAAGTGGCCGACGGCAAGGTCACGATCACCTACCATGACAAGGACGGCGAAAAGACCGAAACCTTCGACAAGCTCGTCGTGGCGGTCGGCCGCCGTGCCTATGCCGACGGCGCACTGGCTGCCGATTCCGGTGTCGAACTCGATGAACGCGGTCTCGTGTACGTCAACGAATACTGCGAAACCAACATCCCGGGTGTCTATGCCATCGGCGATGTGGTACGCGGGCCGATGCTGGCGCACCGGGGGTCGGAAGAGGGGGCCATGGCGGCCGAGCGCATCGCCGGGCACAATTCATCGGTCAACTACGACATCATGCCCAACGTCATCTATACCCATCCGGAAGTGGCCTGGGTGGGGCGAACCGAGGAACAACTCAAGGCCGATGGCGTCGAGTATCAGGCGGGCAGTTTCCCCTTTGCCGCCAGCGGACGCGCCAAGGCCCGGGGTGACACCGGTGGCATGATCAAGATTCTCCGCGACAAGAACAACGACCGTCTTCTCGGTGCGCACATGATCGGGCCGAGCGCCTCCGAACTGCTCGCCCAGACCGTTCTGGTGATGGAATTCGAGGGTACCGTGGGCGATGTGGCACAGACCATCTACGCACACCCGACCCTCTCCGAATCGGTGCGTGAAGCGGCGCTTGCGGCCGACAGCCGAGCCATTCACATCGGCAACCGCAAGGTGCCCTAGATTGCCATCCTCGACTGTCTTGCGCCCGTGCGGTGCGGACAGTCGGCTCGACAGCCATATCGCTCGACTCCGATCAGCAGTCGGTGTCGTGCAGCCAAGCCTCGTCCTGTAACAGGTAACCACTTATGAATCTACACGAGTATCAGGCCAAGGAACTGTTCAAGGCCTACGGCATGCCAGTGCCGGAGAACCGAACAGCCACCACGGCAGAGGGTGCGCGCGAAGCCGCCGAAGCACTATCCACCGAGAAGGTGGTGGTGAAGGCCCAGGTGCACGCGGGTGGCCGTGGCAAGGCCGGTGGCGTGAAGCTCGTCGATACGCCGCGTGAAGCCGAAGACTACGCGAGCAGCATGCTCGGCACCAACCTCGTCACCTACCAGACCGATGCAGCCGGTCAGCCGGTCAACACCGTGCTGGTCGAGGAAACCTGCAACATCGCGAACGAGCTCTACCTCGGCATGGTCATCGACCGCGCCAGTCAGCGCGTGGTGGTCATGGCTTCCACCGAAGGTGGCATGGAAATCGAGACGGTTGCCCATGAGACGCCCGAGAAGATCCTCAAGGCCACCATCAACCCGCTCGTCGGCGTCATGCCCTATCAGTGCCGCGAGCTGGCCTTCGGTCTCGGCCTCGAGGGCGATCAGATCAAGCAGTTCACGAAGCTGCTTTCCGGCCTCGTGAAGCTCTTTCACGAGAAGGATCTGGCGCTGGTCGAGATCAACCCGCTCGTCATCACCGAAGAGGGTGACCTCATCTGCCTTGACGGCAAGATCAACGTCGACGGCAACGCCATGTATCGCCACAAGGATCTCGAAGGCCTGCGCGACAAGAGCCAGGAAGACGAGCGCGAACTGCGCGCCTCGGAATGGGATCTCAACTACGTTGCACTCGAAGGCAACATCGGCTGCATGGTCAACGGTGCCGGGCTTGCCATGGCGACCATGGACATCATCAAGCTGAAGGGCGGTCAGCCAGCGAACTTCCTCGACGTCGGTGGCGGCGCGACGAAGGAACGCGTGTCGGAGGCCCTGAAGATCATTCTTTCCGATCCCGACGTGAAGGGCATTCTCGTCAACATCTTCGGCGGCATCGTGCGTTGCGATCTCATCGCCAACGGCATCATGGCCGCGGTCGAGGAAGTCGGTATCGAGGTGCCGGTCGTGGTGCGTCTCGAAGGCACCCGAGCCGCCGAAGGCCGTCAGCTGCTGGATGAAAGCGGCCTGAACCTCCACTCTGCAAGTGACCTCGGCGATGCTGCCGAGAAAATCGTATCCATCATCGGAGCAAACTCATGAGCGTCCTGGTCGACAAGAACACCAAAGTCATCTGCCAGGGCATCACCGGTAGCCAGGGTACCTTCCACACCGAGCAGGCCATCGAGTACGGCACCACCATGGTGGGTGGCGTCACTCCCGGTAAGGGCGGCAGCTCGCACCTGAACCTGCCCGTGTTCAACACCGTGAAGGAAGCGGTACAGGAAACCGGCGCGAATGCCTCGGTCATCTACGTGCCGGCACCCTTCTGCAAGGATTCGATCATCGAAGCGGCCGAAAGCGGCGTGGAACTCGTGGTGTGCATCACCGAAGGCATCCCCACGCTCGACATGCTCGAAGCGAAGATCGCCGTCGATCAGAATGGCGTGCGTCTCGTCGGTCCGAACTGCCCGGGCGTGATCACACCGGGCGAATGCAAGATCGGCATCATGCCGGGCCCGATTCACCAGCCGGGCAAGGTCGGCATCGTCTCGCGTTCGGGCACGCTCACCTACGAGTGCGTGAAGCAGACTTCCGACCTCGGCTACGGCCAGAGCACCTGCATCGGTATCGGCGGCGACCCCATCCCCGGCACCAACTTCATTGATGCGCTTGCCATGTTCCAGGACGATCCGCAGACCGAAGCCATCCTGATGGTCGGCGAAATCGGTGGCACGGCCGAGGAGGAAGCGGCCGAGTTCATCAAGTCCAACGTCAGCAAGCCCGTTGCTGCCTATATCGCGGGTGTCACCGCGCCTCCCGGCAAGCGCATGGGCCATGCAGGTGCCATCATCGCGGGCGGCAAGGGCACGGCCGATGACAAGTTCGCCGCACTTGAAGGTGCCGGCGTGACCATCACGCGATCACCCGCCGGACTCGGCGAAGCGGTCAGACAGGCTACCGGCTGGTAAGCTACCGACACGATCCGCTGCAGCATCATGCGGCCCCGAATCCGCCCGGCAATCCACCGGCGCGGATCGGGGCCTTTTCACGCTGTTGATACCGCCCGGGGCGGCTCGAAGCCGGTGATCACCTCCGGGAGGACTCGCGCACATGACATGGTCGTGCACATGAAAACCTGGATGATCCTTGCCCTTCTCGGCGCCATCTGCGTGAGTGGCTGCGCCAGCAGGCAGGTGGCCAACTCCGCCATGGAGACCATCGGCGATCTTCACGAGGCTGCCAGCGAACAGCTCGATCCACTCATCGTGGACCTGGGTGAGAACGAGGCAGTCGAGGACGATCTGCCGTTCAGGAATCCGGGGCCGGTGGCGGATGGGCACAGGCGCGCGAATGACGAAACGGCGAATCCGCTTGCCGGGGAATTCACGGCAGTCGGTCCGGTGTTGCAGCAACGGGTGCCGGCAGAGCGGACTGCTGCGACGACCGGTACGGCCGCAGCCGGTGATGAAACTCCGACCCACGTGGAATCGGAGGCTGAAACCGATGCCGAGCATGCGCGTTCGATGCCGATGGAGCGCGGCGACGGTGACGGCATTTTGAGTGCGCGCATGCGCGGAGAGCGCGTCGCCACCTTCAACCCCTATCTGTTGACGGCGCACAAGCAGAACTACTTCATTCCCTTCAGCATCAGCAACGCCTTCAATCACGACGTCTACGAGACCTACGCCACCGATGGCTTCGCCGCCGAAGTCAAGCACACCGAAGTGAAGTTTCAGTTGAGTCTGAAGACGCGGCTCAACGAAAATGATCTTCTGTTCCGCGGTGATTCACTGAATTTCGGCGTGACGCTGCGTTCCTGGTGGCAGCTCTATTCCGAAGAGATCTCGAGCCCCTTCCGCGAAACCAACTACCAGCCCGAAATCTTCTACGTTGCCCCCTTGCTGAAGGCGCCGGTGGAAGGGCGCATGGCCATCGTCTTCGGCTTCGAGCACGAGTCGAACGGTCAGGTGCAGGGCCTCTCGAGGAGCTGGAACCGCCTCTACACGAGCCTTCTCTACGAGAACGGCAACTTCGGGCTCGCGCTGAAACCCTGGTTCCGCATTCCGGAAAGCGCGAAGGAAAACCCCGAAGACGCCGAAGGCGACGACAACCCCGACATCCTCGACTACATGGGCTACGGTGAACTCGCGCTCGGCTGGCGTTCGACCCGCTACGACGTGCTGGCCACCATCCGCGGCAACACCAGCACGGGCAAGGGTGCGCTGCAGCTCGAAGCCACCTACCCCTTCTTCTCACGTTACCGTGGCTTCGTGCAGTTCTTCACGGGCTACGGAGAATCGCTGATCGATCACGACATCCATCAGACCAGAATCGGGGTGGGAGTGGCCTTGTCGTCGCTGTTCTGAGTCGTCGTTGGTGTGGTGGATGACCTTCCTTCCCAGGATCCCGACTGTCATTCGTGAAGGAGCCATTCGATCACCTGCATGGATTGAGGTTCATGACGCGATAGTGTAGCGTTCATCAAGACGATGGCGGTTGGCAAGATGTTTCCATGCAGGCCAATCCTCGATGAACCCCTGCTCTGAGGCCATGAAATGGCGATTTCTCGATCCTATGGAATTGGAGTGATGTGTGTTGTGGTCGCGGCGTTGGCATGGAGTACCGCCGGGCTTTTCACACGCATGGTGTCGACGGATATACCAACGACACTTTTATGGAGATCGGTGTTCGGTGGCGGCAGTGTTCTGATGATATACGTCATCATGAACAAGCCGGGAAGTGTCAGGGAGCTGTTTCGCTTCAAGGCAGGCGAATTCGTGGTTGCCTTGATTTCCGCCCTGGGAATGATGTGCTTCATTTCTGCGTTCTATTACACTTCCATCGCGAATGTTTCTTTCGTCTATGGCGTAATGCCACTGGTAACGATGCTGATCGCATGGTTGGTTCTGCGAAATCCGTTGACCATGGCAGGGGTCTTTTCCACTGTCCTGAGCGGGCTTGGTGTGGCAGTTCTGGTCTGGGGAAGTCAGGATTTCGGTGATCTGTTCGGTATTGGTCTTTCGTTCCTGATGACATTGTCCATGGCCGCAGTGACCGTTGCGGCAAAGTTCTTTCCGGATGCCGATGCGATAAAATCAGCCTATCTGTCAGGATTCATTGCTGCCATTCTCGTCTTTCCTTTTTCCCATAGCCTGTCTGCATCTCCCGGTGACCTGTTGTGGCTCGCCGTATACGGTCTGGTGAATGTCGGTCTGGGATTTGGCGTCTATCTGGTGGGCGTTGCGCGAGTCCCGGCGCTGGCTGCTGCCTTGATCGGTCTTTCGGAGGTCCCGCTTGCTCCGGTATGGGCTCTCCTGCTGTTTGACGAACAGGTCAGCCTTCCGATGATCATCGGTGGTGGCCTGGTCATTGTTGCATCGGTCAGCTACATACTGGCAACCACGCGTTGAACGTCATGAAGACACAAGCCTTAACCTGCATCGCTCACAAAGGAGTTGAAAAAGGCCTCCCTCTCTGGCATAAATACAAGTGCAAACAAACATTTATGCGGATCAGAAGAGAAGAGGCC
>PDWI01001718.1_pt1 | contig 34105 bp, 24 predicted proteins | sample 1430891 | NCBI WGS metagenome assembly PDWI01 (sample SAMN01162508, study PRJNA174530) | Oral metagenome, whole genome shotgun sequencing project. | biome: Marine environment; feature: Marine mammal; material: Swab sample of the gingival sulcus; isolation source: swab sample of gingival sulcus... | reverse complement strand
CCTGTAAAAGAGATACTTACGGATTACGGTTACAAAGATATCAAAGAACCAAAAGATAAACAGCTGAAAATCAATGGGTTTTAAATGCCCACTAATGATGGCACTCCTTTACTACTTTTATAAAATGCTTATGACCTCAAAGTAATTGTCGCCCCACTTATAAAGTACCACGGCATTGGCCAGGGAATCTTTTGGATAGGTCACCATGGCTATCCCCTCTTGGGTTACTTTCCCAAAAGTGTCGGGTTGTTGGGATTGAAGGATTGTGATTGAAAAGCAAAAAAGCAGGAGTAAGGTGTATCGAATCTGCATATTGATGGTTTGGTTGTAATCAAAGGTTTTATTTGGCCCTGGTTCTTTCTCGACCTGTTTGCACAATACGGGGCAACCTGGTTTCAGGGAAAAGAATCTCCCGTATTGGTTCAATGGCCGTCCCTGCCGGTTACGGTTTGATCCATCCTTTGTCCTTGTACAGTTGTAGGTACCCATTGCTAAGGGAATCGGAATCCTTGTATTTCTTTCGGATGGTGTCCAATTTCAGTTTCATGTCCAATTGGATCTTGGCATATTCGGGATTGTTGTAAACATTGTTGGTCTCATTGGGGTCTTTCTCACGATCGTACAGCTCCCATTCATCAACATCGTAATAAAAATGGATCAATTTGTACTTTTTTGTGGCAATGCCATAATGTCTTTTTACGGCATGTTCGGCTGGGTATTCGTAGTAATGGTAGTAAACGGCATCACGATCCCATTTTTCTTTTTGTCCCATTAGTAAGGGGACCAGGCTTTTGCCTTGCATATCACTGGGTGGGATTATACCTGCGATTTCCAAGAAAGTCTGTGCGAAATCCAGATTTTGTACCATCTCTTCCGAAGTAGTGCCTGGGGTGATCTTGTTTGGCCATCGGATTAGAAGAGGGGTCTTGAATGATTCCTCATACATAAAACGTTTGTCGAACCAACCATGTTCCCCTAAATAAAAACCTTGGTCGGAAGTATATACGACAACGGTGTTGTCGGAGAGGTTCTCATCATCAAGATAATCCAATAAGCGACCGACATTTTCGTCAACCGCTGCAATGGTCCCCAGATAATCCTGCATATAACGTTGGTATTTCCAGACCATAAGGGTAGAATCGCCCATGGTTGGATATGCATTTTTGAACTCCTCGTTTATGGGATTGTAAATGGCATCCCAGGCCGATTTTTGGGAGGCGTTCATTCTTTTCAAGGGGTCGTGCAGTTTGCGGTCTTCAATCTGTAATTCCCCAATAACCCCGGGGAGTACTTTGTTGTCATAATTCAGGACCATATGGTCTAAAATGTTCATCTCGGCCGTTTTGGCCGCCTCACCACGTGTTTTGTAATCATCGAACAAGGTTTTGGGCAGGGGAAAGGTCTTTTTTGTGTACTCTTTATAATGTCGCTCGGCTGGCAACCATGACCTATGGGGGGCTTTGTGCAGGTACATCAATAAAAAAGGCTGGTCGGGCCTTCTCCGCTTCTTCAGCCAATCCAAGGTTAGGTCGGTAATGATGTCGGTGACATAACCCGTAATCGTTGTATCCCCTTTTGGGGTGATGAACTTCGGGTTGTAGTAATCCCCCTGTCCAGGGAGTATCTTAAACTCATCGAACCCTTTTGGGTTATTGCCAAAATGCAGTTTCCCGAACATGGCGGTTTGGTAACCGGAATTTTGGAGGATTTGTGGAAAAGTGATATTGGTGGTGTCAAAAGGGGAGAGGTTGTCGATCTTCCCATTCAAATGTGAATGTTTCCCTGTAAGGATAACAGCGCGTGACGGGGCACAGATCGAGTTGGTGACACTGGCATTGTTGAAAAGCATTCCCTCATTGGCGATGCGATCGATGTTCGGTGTATGTATAAGGTGGTCGCTATAGGCACTTATCGCTTGGTAGGCGTGGTCATCGGACATGATAAAGACAAGATTCGGTCTTTTTGTCTTCGATGTTCCTGTTTTAGGTTCCCCGCAGGCATTTACCAGAAAAATGAAAATACTTAAAATGGAATAAGTTCTGGTATGTTTCATGTATCGCATCGTTAATGGCCTCAAATTACACAATATGGGTTACTTTAGGGTATTTACGGTCTTCCGAAGTGCCACTAAATTGGTCAATAATTTTTCCAGATGGTCTAAATGCAGCATATTGGCCCCGTCACTTTTTGCATTGGCAGGGTCAAAATGTGTTTCCAAAAAGAGTCCGTCAACCCCTGTGGCGATACCGGCACGGGCAATGGTCCCTATCATGCCAGGTCTTCCCCCTGTTACCCCAGAGGACTGGTTGGGTTGTTGTAAGGAGTGTGTTACATCGAGCACCACGGGGGCATATTGTTTCATGGTGGGGATTCCCCTAAAATCAACGATCATATCTTGATACCCGAACATGGTTCCCCGGTCGGTAACCATAACTTGCCCATTCCCGGAATCAGTAACCTTTCTAACGGCGTGTTGCATGCTTTCCGGACTCATGAACTGTCCTTTTTTGAGGTTTACCACCTTACCTGTCTTGGCTGCCGCCACTACCAAATCGGTCTGACGTACCAAGAAAGCGGGAATCTGTAATATGTCAACGTATTCAGCTGCCATATAGGCATCCGATACTTCATGTATATCACTTACTGTAGGTACTTTAAAGGTTTCCGAAACCTTACGTAGGATTTTCAATGCCTTTATGTCACCTATACCGGTAAAGGAATCCACACGACTGCGGTTTGCCTTTTTGAAACTGCCCTTGAAAACATAAGGGATTTCCAGTTTGTCGGTTACCGTAAGGATCTTCTCGGCAATACGCAAGGCCATATCCTCACCTTCAATGGCGCAAGGGCCGGCAAGTAGAAAAAAATTGTTGTTCGTAGTGTATTTCAATTGTGGAATTGCGTCAAGTATCATTGCTTATATCTTATCGGGTCAAAGATACGGGTTTTTAGTACTAAAAAACATTTGTTGAACTCCCTCATAATCAATAAAGTAAGAATTAAGGTCCTTTTATGGATAACTATGGAAAATAGCAGTATCTTTGCCCGCTGAAAATAGCTTGGCTATTAAATAAAAGTTATGTTGACAAAGAATATTGCGATAATCGCACACGTAGATCACGGTAAGACCACTTTGGTGGATAAAATCATGCACTATTGCCAACTGTTTAGGGGCAATCAGGATACAGGTGACCTGATCTTGGACAATAATGACCTAGAACGTGAACGTGGGATAACCATTGTTTCAAAAAATGTTTCGGTAACCTATAAGGATACCAAGATCAATATCATTGATACCCCTGGTCACGCCGATTTTGGTGGTGAGGTTGAGCGGGTATTGAATATGGCCGATGGTGTGCTGTTGCTGGTAGATGCTTTTGAGGGGCCAATGCCACAAACCAGGTTTGTATTGCAAAAGGCCATTGACCTTGGGTTAAAACCTTGTGTGGTGATCAATAAGGTAGATAAGGAGAATTGCACCCCAGAGGAAGTACATGAAAAGGTCTTCGATTTGATGTATGAATTGGGTGCTGAGGAATGGCAATTGGATTTTCCAACAGTTTATGGCTCTGCCAAGAACAATTGGATGAGCGACGATTGGAGAAATGAGACCGATTCCATAGAGCCATTATTGGATATGGTGATCGAACATATACCAACATTTGAACCTAAGGATGGGAATACCCAAATGCTGATAACCTCATTGGATTTCTCTTCCTTTACGGGGAGGATCGCTATTGGTAGGTTACAGCGCGGTAGCCTAAAGGAAGGACAACAAATATCCTTGATAAAACGTGATGGTAGTATCGTGAGATCAAGGATCAAGGAACTATACACTTTCGAGGGCCTTGGAAGAATAAGGGTCAAGGAGGTCATGACCGGTGATATCTGTGCGATTGTAGGCCTTGAAGGTTTTGATATAGGGGACACCATTGCCAATCTTGAAAACCCTGAAGCCCTAAAGACAATAGCTATAGATGAACCTACCATGAGTATGCTGTTCACGATCAATGATAGTCCGTTTTTCGGAAAGGATGGTAAATTCGTGACCTCAAGGCACATTAAGGAGCGTCTTGAAAAGGAATTGGAAAAGAACTTGGCATTACATGTGGAAGACACTGATAGTGCCGATAAATTTATGGTATTCGGCCGTGGGATATTGCACCTTTCGGTATTGATCGAGACCATGAGAAGGGAAGGCTATGAATTACAGATAGGGCAGCCCCAAGTGATCATAAGGGAGATTGATGGTGTTAAGTGTGAGCCTATTGAGCGATTGACGATAGATTTGCCAGAAGAGGTCTCGGGCAAGGCTGTTGAAATGGTGTCCATCCGTAAAGGGGAAATGACCAGTATGGAGGCTAGGGGTAGTCGTATGCATTGTGAGTTCATTATCCCGTCAAGGGGTATTATCGGACTGCGTAACCAATTATTGACCGCTACTGCAGGTGAGGCTATCATGGCACATAGGTTCTTCGAATACCAACCGATGAAAGGCAATGTGCCACAGCGACAGAATGGTTCTTTGGTTTCCATGGAAACCGGGAAGGCCATTCCTTATTCCATTGATAAATTACAGGATAGGGGTAGGTTTTTTGTAGATCCGGGAGAGGATATCTATGAAGGACAGGTTATTGGTGAAAATTCACGGGGTGATGATATGACGATCAACATTACCAAGACCAAAAAACTTTCTAACGTACGTTCTTCGGGAGCCGATGATAAGGCCAAGATCGTACCTGCCATTAAATTTTCGTTGGAAGAGGCCTTGGAATATATCCAGAAGGATGAATATGTCGAGGTAACTCCTAAATTCTTGAGATTGCGTAAGATACATTTGAAGGAAGTGGATCGTAAGCGAAACAAAACCAGTTAGATATACGTATTGAATTGACCGGTCCTGAATGACCGTTACGGTCATTCAGGACCGGTCATGTTGTTGTTATTCCTTGATAAAGTCTTTTGGGGCATGGTGCATGGCCGATGCGGCAGCACCGATAATACCCGCCTCATTACGTAGTTCGGCAGCGATTACCGGAGTTTTTATAGTAATGAACTGCTTAAATTGATCGAATTTCTTGGAGGTGCCCCCACCTAAAATAATCAGGTCTGGTGAGACTAATAGATCTACTAGTCCCAAAAAGGTATTAAAACGTTTCCCCCATTTTCCATAACTGAGTTCTTCACGTTCCTTAGCGGCAGCGGAAGCCCATGACTCGATTTTGTCAAATTTTTTATACGGTATCTGGCCGAGTTCAAAATTGGGTATGAGTTCCCCATCAAGAAAAGCCCCACTACCAAGGCCAGTGCCAATGGTTATCATGATCACCAATCCCGATTTTCCTCTACCGACACCATAGTTCATGGTCGCATATCCGGCAGCATCGGCATCATTGATGACCGTTACCGGAAGTCCACTGGTTTCGGTGAACAATTCCTCAACGTTAACACCTAGCCATTTCTTGTGCAGGTTTGACGGCGATTTGCATACACCATTTTTGATAATCGTTGGGAAACCAACACCTATAGGGCCTTTGTGGTTGAAAAATGCTACTATTTCATTGACCACCTTGGCCATTTCCATAGGTTTTTTCGAGGGTGGGGTGGGGATACGGTGCCGCTTTGTCAACATTTCACCGGTAAGCGAGTCCACCAATGCACCTTTCATTCCAGAACCTCCAATATCAATACCAAGAACTACCATCTCTTTTTTTGTGTTTCTTCTGCAAAGTAATAAAAAGAATCGGCTATAAGAAAAGTGCTTTGCCATAAATTGATTTGAATGGGGTATTTATAAAAATCCATATAATGATAAAGGAACCGTAACCCCTTTTGTCATTATCTTGGTTTTAGTGTGTGGGATTACCATTCGAACCCTTGTTCCTGTTGTACGGGGGAGAAGCCCAAAGGCCTATGGTTATGGTACATTCGGGATGTTTTTTTTTGATAAAGGTATGGTGCAATCGCCTCAAGGCCATTTGATCAAAGTGGGGTACGGATCATCCTTTCCATAGATAGTGGTATTAATTGTAATTTTATAAGGGGAAATGTTGATTGTGTTCAATACCAATGTAATTTTGGACAAAGCTGAAAAGTCATATATGATCGATCGATGTATGGCTTTATGTGATGAATGGTTATTTCAATTATAGCATTTATGAAGAAGACCGCTACTGGTCTGGATGTTTTGGTGAATGATCCGGACCTTCAAAAAGAGTTCAAGGGCAATGTTGCCCTACTTTGCAATAATGCCTCTATTGATAGGGGGTATGTACATGCAGCCTTAAGGTTCAAATCTATTTTTGGCCCTAGGTTCGTAAAACTTTTTGGCCCACAGCACGGATTTTCTACCGATGCCCAGGATAACATGATCGAAACGGCCCACTTTGAACATCCTTTTTTTAAAGTCCCAGTGTATTCCCTGTATTCTGAAACACGGGTGCCCACTGATCGAATGCTAGATGGTATAGATCATTTTTTTGTAGACCTTCAGGATGTGGGATGTCGAATGTACACGTACATCTATTCGTTGACACTTTTATTGGAGAAGTGTATGGATAAGGATATCGAGGTAATTGTACTAGATCGTCCAAACCCACTAAACGGGATAACTTTGGAAGGCAATGTTCTGGAACCTGGATTCACTTCCTTCATTGGGCGTCATCCGATTCCGGTAAGGCATGGGATGACCATTGGGGAAGTAGGCCTGATGCATCAAAAGTACTGGGCCGATAAGCCCATAAAGTATAGGGTGGTCAAGATGCGGAACTGGGAACGTAGCATGTTCTTCGAAGATACCGGATTGCCATGGTTGTTGCCATCCCCGAATCTGGCCAGAAAGGAAAGTGCCTTGACATTTCCCGGGGCGGTCCTGTTCGAGGGAACCCAGTTGAGCGAAGGTCGGGGAACGACCCAGCCCCTGGAGATTGTCGGTCATCCAAGAATAGAACCCTTTGGTTTGTATGAAGGACATTTGAAACAGGCCTTGAAAGCAACAAAACTAAAGGGGGTCGCTATCCGGCCCATAACCTTCCTGCCTACATTCCAAAAACATGCGGATGCCGTATGTGGTGGGTTTCAGATCCATGTGACCGATAAAACGGTTTTTCAGCCATGGCGGGTCGGGCAATGGCTTATGGGGGAGTTGTGCCATTTGATGGATGGGGATTTTAAATGGTTGGGGCCTCCTTACGAATATGATTACACGAACATGCCCATCGATATCATCAATGGTACGGATAGGTTAAGGAAATGGGTGGAAAAAAACGGGGATTTAACCGAATTGGATGCCCTAGAGGAAATAGGGGAATACAGGAGGAAACTAAAGGAAGTGGTGGTTTATTGAATGTATATGTCTGCATTACATTTCCACCAATCTTTTTCTTCATGGGTTTTCCCCACGATATAGATCCCACTTGTCCTGATGCCGTGAAAATCAAAATCCATGTCCAATGTTCCGTTGGAACTGACCCTCGATAACCCGGAAAGGTAGATCTTGCGTTGATTGGTTGGGAACGTGCGCTTGGAATCATCTAGTATAGGATTGATTGGGGGTTTTACATAAGATGTCCATTATACTCCCGATCTAGGTTGGTTCGTTGGGCATTGATATTTTTAAGACCGAATAAAGCTAGTAAGGCTAGGCAGGTATATAGTTCCCGGCAGGAATCAAACCGCATTCTGGACTACTTCAAAAACCTTACTGCCATCACATTTAAGGGTTTTTGATGGGTACTTTAAGATAAGGGCGTAATCATGGGTGGCCATAAGTATTGTCCTTCCCGATTTGTTGATGCCCTGAAGCACCTTCATGACCTCTACACTGGTTTGGGGATCTAGGTTTCCCGTAGGCTCATCGGCCAGAATAAGTTCTGGGTCGTTCAGAAGTGCCCGGGCAATGGCGATACGTTGTTGTTCCCCGCCCGAAAGTTCGTGCGGAAATTTAAACCCTTTGGTTTTCATGCCCACCTTGTCCAGAACCTCTGTGATCTGGGCATTCATCTTGGCACGGTCCTTCCATCCGGTAGCCTTAAGGACAAATAGTAGGTTGTTGTTGATGTTTCGGTCTGGCAATAATTTGAAATCCTGGAATACAATACCCAGTTTTCGACGTAAAAACGGAATATCCTTTTCCTTTAGTGTTTTTAAGTCGAACCCTACGATACTTCCTTTGCCATGCCGCAAGGGCAAATCGCCATAAAGGGTTTTCATGAAACTGCTCTTGCCACTTCCTGTCTTCCCGATCAGGTAAACGAACTCCCCTTTTTTAATGTCCAAACTTACTTCGTTCAACACCATGTTCTCCTTTTGGAAAACACCCACATTGCTCAATGATAAAATAGATTCCGGCATATTTGTATTGTTGATATAAAAGTAATAAGTTCTATATGAAATCAAAGGAAGCCCGGTCAAAAATATTTTACTTTGTTTCTGTCGCGATCATGCAAGGGTTATACTTAGGTACAATATTTGCCGTTATTGTTCTAACCGTTGGAGTGTAACCCAATGGTTGTTTCCGCCAAGCCGGGATTCTTGTTTAAGTAATTTTAAAATAGTCAGGACACTATGTTGAAAAAAACCACTGTTTTTATTCCTGTTCTTGTGGGAATGCTCTGTTTGGGCACTGCCCAGGAAACCAAGGTATACACCCACGAACAGAAAGATTACCAAGTTGCGTTGGCATTGTACAACAATGGGCAATACCAAGCCGCACAGACTATTTTCGAAAAGGTAAGGTTGTCGACCAAGGATTACGGGACTGAGGCAAATAGTGCCTATTATGCGGCCAATGCCGCCGTACGCCTAAACCAATTGGGGGCGGATCATCTTATGGAGGAGTTTGTGGCGGAATACCCTACTTCAACCAAACGAAATTCGGCCTATTGCGATGTAGCCGATTATTATTTTGAAACAGGAAAATATGCCTATGCCTTAAAATGGTACAATAAGGTGGACCAAAGTGCCATGTCCCGAAAAGAGATGGACAAGTTCAATTTCAACTATGGGTATTCGTTGTTTTCATCAGGAAAAGGGAAACAGGGCGAAAGATACCTGAACAAAGTGGCCAGTTCGCCCGTATACGGTTCACAGGCCAAATATTACCTCGGGTATATTGCTTATCAGCAAGATGATTATGAGGGGGCCAATGAACGTTTCGACCAAATTACGGACCAGGAATTATTGGATGGGAAATTGTCGTACTATCAGGCCGACATGAATTTCAAATTGGGGAAATTCGAAGAGGCCATTGCCCTGGCCAAGGAGCAATTGCCCAAATCGGACAGGAATGAGGTCTCGGAACTCAATAAGATTATCGGGGAGGGCTATTTCAATCTAGGGCAATATGCAAATGCCATTCCATATTTAGAGGCGTATAAAGGGAAAAGGGGTAAATGGAACAATACCGATTATTATTTATTGGGGTATTGTTTTTATAAACAAGGCGATTTTGCGAATGCCATACAGCAATTCAATAAAATTGTCGGGGGCACGAACAGTGTTTCCCAGAATGCCTATTACCATTTGGCGGAATGTTATCTGAAACTGGACAAAAAGCAGGAAGCCTTGAATGCGTTCCGTAACGCATCCCAAATGGATTTTTCGCAGGAGATCCAAAAAGATGCCCATTTGAACTATGCCCGCCTGAGCTATGAGATCGGGAATGCCTATAGGCCTGTTCCACAGGTCATATTGGGTTATATGGAAAAATACCCGAATGATGGCCATGCACAGGAGATGCAGGGATTGTTGGTAGACTCCTATGTCACCTCAAGGAACTTTGAAGGAGCCATGGAACTACTCGAAAAAAACCGCAATTATGCAAGTAAGGACATCTATCAGAAAGTAGCCTTTTACCGTGGGGTCGAATTATTTGTCAATGGGGATTATGCCATTGCCCATGAGAATTTCTCAAAGTCGTTGTCCAATGCCGAAGACCCACTTTTCAAGGCAAGGGCAAACTATTGGAATGCGGAGGCCTTATATGCCCTGAACCGTTTCGATGAGGCCTTGGCCAATTATATCGAGTTTGAACAGAACCCAAGTGCACGGCTTACCCAAGAAGCTAAAGAGGCGGATTACAATATAGGGTATGCCTATTTTAAACTAAAGGATTATGGGAATGCCATTGGTTACTTCGATAGCTTTTCCAAATCAGGGGTCTCCGATCAACAAAAACTGAATGATAGTTACCTGCGTTTGGGCGACAGTTATTTTGTCACCAGTAAATATTGGCCTGCCATTGAAACTTATAATAAATCATTGGCGTTTACAGGACCTGAAAAGGATTATGCCGCTTTTCAAAAGGCATTGAGCTATGGTTTTGTGGGTAAAAGCGCTTCGAAGATCGAAGAGCTTGACAAGTTTGTTTCCAGATACCCAAAATCCACACTAAAGGATGATGCCCTTTTTGAGTTGGGTAATTCATACATTTCCGCTGGTCAGGAGAATAAGGGGCTGGTCACCTATGACCTTTTGATCAAGGGGTACAAGGGGAGCTCATTGGTGCCCCAAGCCATTATGCGACAGGGTTTGGTCCATTATAATGCGAACAGAAATGAAAAAGCCTTGGAGGAATTCAAACAGGTAGTCCGTGATTTCCCCAATACACAGGAAGCCATTCAGGCTGTGGCCACAGCTAAACTGGTGTATATGGATCTAGGCCGTGTAGCAGAATATGCGGCATGGGTACGTAACCTGGATTTTGTTGAGGTCACCGATACCGAATTGGATAATGCCAGTTTCGAATCGGCCGACAAACAGTATATGGAAGGTAATACGAATGCTGCTATAAAGGGTTATGAAAGCTATCTGAAACAATTTTCGAATGGTATGCATGCGGTTGCCGCGAGTTTTAAATTGGCACAATTGTATTTTGCAAAAAATAAAAAGGGAAAGGCTTTGCCCTACTTTAGGAAAGTAGCCGATTTGGGAGGAAGTGAGTATGCCGAACAGGCACTGACAAGGGTCTGTGAGATCTATATCGGGAATAAGGATTATAATACCGCATTACCGTATTTGGAACGTTTGGAAGGGCAGGCCGATATTCAACAGAACAGGACCTTTGCCCAATCGAATTTAATGAAAGGGTATTATGAACGGGGTGATTATGGTCAAACCTTGGCTTATGCCGAAAAAGTTTTGGCAACACCCACTGTCGATGATCGCATAAAAAGCGATGCCCATATCATGATCGCACGTTCGGCCATCCAGACCAATGATATGTCGAGGGCAGAAATTGCCTATAGGGAAGTATTGGGGATTGCCAGTGGCGCAACCGCGGCAGAGGCACTCTATTACGATGCCTATTTTAAAAACCAGTCAGGGCAATACGGGGCTTCCAATATATCTGTACAAAAATTGGCCAAGGATTATTCCAGCTATAAGGAATGGGGGGGCAAAGGTTTGGTTCTTATGGCAAAGAACTTTTACGCCTTGGACGATGCCTATCAAGCAACCTATATACTGGAAAGTGTCAGTGCCAATTTCACTCAATACCCTGATATTGTTGCCGAGGCAAAAGGTGAACTGGCCATCATCAGGTCTAAGGAGGCGCAGCGTAATTCATCGGTTGATCCCAACGGAAATTAATATCCCACAAAGAGCACATTATGTTTAAGCATTTATATTTTATTATTGCGATTTTAGGAATTTCCCAACTGGTACAGGCCCAGGAAGGGGAAGATACTATTGGAACGGAAACGGTGACGGTTACCAAGGCATATTCGCCCACGATCTCCGATGCCTTTAAGATCAAGTCCGTTCCTGATCTGAACGATTCGATTGTTTTACGGAAAAAGCAGATTGAATATAATATTTTCTCGGTACCCGTGGCTTCGACCTTTACACCAGCTAAGGGCAAGGCTTCCGCAGTGAGGAAATTACCGCCACCGGACTTGTACAATTCCTATGCTTCGGCCGGATTGGGGAACCCAGGTAATCTTATGGCGAAGTTTTATACCAGTAGGGCAATCAATAGGGATGAACGTTTGGATCTTGGTTTTGACCATTATTCGTCATTGGCCAATATTGATGACGTTGCCTTGGACAGTAAATATTCAAATACCGGAATTGACGCATCTTACTCCAAAAGGGACCGTGATATGAATTGGGGAGCCAATGCCGGGTTGCAACATCAATTGTACAATTGGTACGGACTGCCCGAGGATACTTATGACATGGAGACCATAAACGGTATTGATGCGAAACAAAATTACTTTATGGGTGAGGTTGGTGCATATGTAAATGTTGAAGATGCCTATTTTAAGAAAGCCGATATCGGATACCGACGGTTCTGGGATGCCGTTGGGTCAGGGGAAAACAGTGTTGTGCTTGGTGCCGGATTGGAATTCCCCATGGATGAAGAGGTTCTGGGAATCGATATTAGATTGGATTATGTAGGGGGCAGTTTTGCCAATGCGGATGTAAATAGCCCTACGAATGACGAGGGGATGGATTATAGTAATTTTCAGGTGGGGATAAACCCGACTTTGCGTATGTTGAGGGACGATCTTACCTTGGATTTGGGGATGACCCTTGTTTATGGTATGGATAAGGAGGAAAGTGAAAGTAACTTTTATATTTATCCCGATATTTCGGTCTCTTATCGTTTGTTGGACGACAATGTAATTGTTTATGGAAGGGTGAAAGGGGAGTTGAGACAAAATTCGTATTACGGCTTTGTGGCCGACAACCCTTATGTGTCACCTACCTTGGCCATTCAGCCAACAGATGCACAATATGATGCACATATTGGTCTCAAAGGGCAATTGTTGCCGAATTTGGGCTACAATGTAAAAGGTTCATATACCGCAGGGAACCGTAGGCCATTGTTCCATTTGAATCCACGGAACGATCTTAGGGATGATGAAAAGGGATATTATTATGGAAACTCCTTTAGGGTATTCTATGATGATATAAAAACATTGGGATTGTTCGCAGAGTTGAATGTGGATGTAAATCGCGATTTCACCTTGGGCATCAATGCCGAAGTGTATGATTATGATACTGAGACCGATAACCCGGCATGGAACCTTCCCGACCTTAAGGGATCCTTGTTTATGGATTATCAGATCGGTGGAAAATGGTATATGGGCATGAACCTATTCTATGTGGGGGAACGTGATGATTTTTCAGCCGTGGTCGTTGAAAACCCTACCCCGGGAATAGCCAATGTGGCCTTAATAAAACTGGATGGTTATTTTGATGCGAATGCCCATGTGGGATACCGGGTGGACAATCAGTTATCGTTTTTTGTAAAAGGGGCGAACTTGACCAATAATGATTATCTGAAATGGGCGAACTTCCCAGTTCAGGGCTTTCAGATCCTAGGAGGTCTCACCTATAAGTTTGATCTATAGGGCAAGGGAGCTTTCCTTGGTTTTCTGTTTATGTACAATATTGGATTCCTAGGGCTTCCTCTGTTCAAAAAAGCTTATAATACGTCGGAATTTGTTACATTAGGGCAGATATTAATACATTTGGATTCGTTGTACCCCCCTCAAAAACATATCGCTTTGTTAGTATGTGTCTTCTGCATGGCGATCGGCCTGTCACAGAATCTGATCGTGAACCCAAGTTTTGAGATGTACCTCGCCTGCCCTAATGCATTGGGTAGTTTTGATGAGGATGTTGAAAGTTGGTCGACCCCTACCAAGGGTTCAACCGATTATTTCAATGGCTGTAGTACGACAATGGGGATTCCGGAAAATTTTAATGGGTCGCAACCGGCAGATTTTGGGGAGGGTTATGCCGGATTATATCTCTACGCCCCAGCGGATTACAGGGAGTATATACAGGCAGAGTTGTTGGAACCTTTGGAGAAAGGGAAAAAATACAAGATTTCATTTTATGTGAGTCTTGCAGAGCGTTCTGATTTTGCAATAAAGGAATTTGGGCTTCTTTTCTCAAAGAATAAATTGGACTTTTCCATCCGAAAGGAACTTTCCAAAATGCATCTGTACAAGGATACTGAAAATGAATACCATTATATGGAAATCGAATATTCTAATTTCATCGATGATACCAAGGATTGGATTTTGGTACATACGCAATTCGAGGCAAAGGGCACTGAGCGGTTCCTTAGTTTCGGTAACTTCAAGAACAATAAAAGAACCCGAATGTTCAAGGCCAAACGAAATGCCAAACAGGGGGCGTATTATTATATTGATATGATGCTTTTGGAGTCGGCCGAACCAACCGATTTCGTTGAAAAATCCAAGGACATTGCCGAGAGTTCGGTAGACGGGGGTATTACATTGGATAAAAACCATATTTTTAAAAATGTCTTCTTCGACTTTGACAAATCCGAGGTACAGCAAAAAGGCATTGGGGAAATACAGGGTGTTTATGGGTTCTTGAAAAAAAACCCAAACTTGGAGATAAGGATTCATGGGCATACGGATTCTATTGGGGCCGAGGATTATAATTTGATGTTATCGGAATCACGGGCAAAGGCCGTTGCTGATTACCTTATGGCATTGGGGCTACCCAAAGAGCGTGTTTTTTGGCAGGGTCACGGGAGTACAAGGCCCATTGTCAGTAATGCTTCCGAAGACGGAAGGAAACAGAATAGAAGGGTGGAGTTCATAATCACCGCAAGAAAGTAGGACTTTGGTATTTGGAAATGGTTTTCCACCCTAATTTGTTAAATAAATCCTAAAAAACCAACTGTTAATTCATTAACTTTGGTTAGAGTCTAAAAATGTTGTTTCCCTTTGTTGTTGGTCCGTTTTAAATATCTGCCTTCTTTCTTATTGTTCTTGGCTTTGCTCCTGGGTAAATCCTACGGTCAGGGTACTAGGCCCCTTGTTGATGTTTCTAGCGAGTTCAGTGACTTGAAAACACAGGTAAATGATACTTTGAAAGTCGAAAAACTGATTGGCCTTTATAAAACCTCTATCCGTCAGGGAGCCATCCGTAATGATATTCTTGATGAGGCATTACGGATCTCAAAATCTATTTTTTATATTAATGGTATAGCAAAATGTTTCAATAGGTTGGGTATTGCCGCAAGGAACGACCAGGATTATATCCAGTCCGTGACCTATCATAAAAGGGCCTTGGGTTATTTTGAAAAGAGTACCGATACCCTGTCAAAAATAAAATGCCTGAACAGCATTGGGGTTTCTTATCGGAAATTGAACATGGAGAACGAGGCCTATAACAGTTATCTACAGGCTTTACAGCTTTCAGAAGCTATAGGCAACGATAAAAGTATTGCCATAGCATTAAGTGGTATTGGGAACATATTGTTGGATACCCATGAATATGACCAAGCACTACCTGCCTTTATGAGGGCTTTGGGTATAGAAAAGAAGAACAATAACCTTAGGGGGCAAGAGTATGCCTATGCCAATATAGGAGAGGTCTACCTTAACAATGAAAGATATGATTCTGCCCGTGTTTATTTCAACAAGGCCCTGAAACTTGCTATCGAGAACCCTCGAAAGGAAGGTGTGGCCTTGATATATAATTTCCTTGGCCTATTGTCACAAAAGGAAGGGGACTATATAAAATCGACACTATATTACGAGAAGGCAATCCCAATGTTGAGGAAATTCAAGAATATCCGTTATTTGGGCAATACCCAAATTAACATAGGTATCAACAAGACCCATACCAAGGAATATAAACAGGCCTTGGCATCTATAAACTTAGGTTTGCGGAATGCCTTAAAGATACATTCAAGAGAGAACATAACGTTGGGGTATAGTGCATTGGTTGAGTATTATACGCAGACCAATAATTATAAAGAGGCTTTGTTGGCATATAAGAACGCCACTAAATTTCACGATAGTATTGTAAATGTAGCCTCAAGAAAGAATATGATCGCAGCCCAAATGCAATACGAAAGTGCCAAAAAGGATACTAAGATCAAAAAATTGGCAGAAGAAAATGAACTGAGTCTTCAAGAGGCAAGGAAAAGATCGATTACATTATGGGTCGGTGCGATTGTCAGTGCCTTGATCATTGCCTTTTTGTTGTTGTTCATCAATCTGTTGCATAAAAACCGGGCATTGGTTTTGGAAGGGAAGAATATAGAGCTCAAAAAATATATGGAGCGTATAAATGAATTGCGGGCACAAGTGAAAAATAGAAGTGTCGAGGATGAAAACGAATGGATTTCCAATATGGGTCAGTTCGATCTCTCAATAAGAGAGATCGATGTACTTCGGTTAATCTCGAAAGGCTATAATAATGATGAGATCGCAGAGGAATTATTCGTTTCGAAAAACACTGTAAAGACACATATTCAACATATCTACACCAAGTTGGATGTGAAAAACAGAATCCAAGCGATGAAAAAGGTAGCTACCGCTTGATCGCAGCCCGATAGCCAAAAAGGATTTGATTTCCCGAAGATATCGCCTTGGAATAATAGAAATTTTCTCGAAAGGATATCCCGTACCCTCTTGGGTCGAGGTTTTTTTGGAAAATAGGCAGTGTGCCCCCTAAAATTCACATAAATCACCCATTCGGGTGATGTGAATCATACCTTTTGATGATGATCGATAGAATGGGGCAAGGTAATTTCGCTTATAAATATTCTAAAACCTAAACTATGAAGCCACTATTGGGATTATCTGTTCTGTCGGCCGTTTTTTGTTTGCACCTCAAGTTTCCAATGCCCAATTTTTAAAAGAACTTGCCAAAAAGGCAAAAGCAAAATAGAACGCGAAGCTGAAAATCGTTCAGAAAGGGGGGGCAATAAAAAATAGATGGGGAATTCGACAAGGCCGAGGATGCCATAGATGGAAAAAAAACAAAGATATGACGATAATCATCGGATTACTTTTTATATAATCCCAACATCTATAGGAGATATAGGGGGGAACATTACCAAACACAGAAGGAAATCGGAGTGAAAACGGAGGTTGGAGGTATTTATCAATTTCCTTTACCAAAGGAAAACTTAAAGTGTATATATAATAAGTGTATATATAATAGATGACACTCGTTTAATAAATATGCCGCATTATGAATCAAACCCTACAGGAATCACCCTGGAAATGGAAGGATATGCGGCAGACAGACCTGAATATTAAAAATATCCGAATGGCCAAAGGCGGTGTAAAATACTATGACAGGGTGCTTTCCGAAGGGGAAATAATTGTAAACGGAATAAGGTTCGATGTTAACAAAGCAACCTTGGAACCAGAAAGTATGGGGCCAATTAATAAAATATTTCAGTTAATGAATAAAGATTCCGAAGTTGACTTTAGTATAGAAGGACATACCGATAGTGATGGTGGCGATGCTAACAACCAAAAGTTGTCCGAGGCACGTGCAAAAACCGCAATGAACAAGTTGATTGAAATGGGTATTGCTAAAAACAGACTTGAATCTACTGGTTTTGGGGAGTCCAAACCTATCGACAACAATAAACTAACCATTAAGTACGTAACCTACGATAACGGAGGGGCTGTCCTCAGCCGATCCGACCATTTGGAAGTCAATGGGGCCTATACATGTGATTTGGACAAAGGTAAAACAGAAGGTGTTATTTCTTTCGAGGAGGATTTCCATTTAAATATCCAGGATAGTAAAACCATTACCATTGATAAATGCGAAAATTCAATATTGAAAATTGTGGAATAATATCATGAAGGGATATTTGACAACACTTTTGATGGCTTTTGTCCCTATGGCCAATATACATTAGGGGAATAGCCGGAAACAAGTGGGCCATAACACTTATAATTATGATATGGAAAAGCTATGTGCGGTCAATGGTGGAGTTCGTTTCCATACGAAAAACAACCGAGGATTCCGGTTATTATCGTCTATATGAACCACAAAAAAACAAGATAATTTTAAAAACAGGAACAATGGGAAAATTAACAACACTTCTTTTGATAGGCCTTATTACCATAAACTGTTAGGGAAAAGGCGAAACCACTTCGGATAGTACTTTGGCAAAAGGGCACAAGCAATTGAAAAGATACGAGATAGAGTCCGGTAGTATTAGTTATAAGTCGGTACTTTCCGGGAATGTGATGGGGACTACGATTTCCGGTACAGGTACTGAAACCCTTTTCTTTAAGGATTGGGGAGCTGTGGAAGTCAAGGAGGAAAAGGTTTCAGAGACAACGACAACAGCTATCCTAGGCAGGAAGAACACAGATGTTTCCAAGACCCATACAATGTACAAGTTGGATAATGGCAAAAGTTATTCCGTCGATTTTAAACGAAAAGAGATCCATCAAATGAATGATATGGCCATGGAAATGACAAAAATATTCCAGAAAGATGCAGATGCCGGTAAAGTGGGGAAAGAACTTTTTGAAAGTATGGGGGGTAAATTGATTGGGACCGAAATGTTTTTAGGTTATGAGTGTGAAATCCGGGATCTTATGGGAATTAAGCAATGGTTGTACAAAGGGGTGTTGTTGAAATCCGAAGGAACCTTAATGGGAATCACAACAATCAAAGAGGCCGTTAGCGCAAAGTTCGATTAAGACCTTCCCGATTCCAGTTTTGAACTTCCGGACTTTCCTGTTATAGACGAAGAAGATTTCATGGATGGCGAATCCTTTGATGTTGATATGGATGAGGTAAAAGCGGAGATAGATCAAATGAGGAATATGTCTTATAGGGATTGAACAGCCAATGATCCGGAAATGAGGTCCATGGGCGAGGAAGAGCTAAGGCAGGCCTATGATATGATGCAAAAAATGGCAAGGATGGTGGAATAGGCACGAATCACTTTGTCCGAAGTAGGTAAAGCACTTCAAAAACCTGACATGATTGTCAGGTTTTGTTGTTATATACTTCCCATGGTTGACCATCGATCGCTCTTTGCATTGCCGAACACCATTTGGCCTGGATTTCATGAATGCAACCATTTAACGGCTATTGCCGCAAAGGTATTGTGGGTTTGATTGTCCTTATCGGTTTGGTCTGCGTTTTCCGATTTTATATTTGTACAGGATACAGGGGTATTCAGGTGTTGTATCCTTGTTTTCTTGGTAGCAGGTTCACTAAAAGGGGGTAATCCACAATAATTTTAACGGAACAACCCCGCTCTTAGGTCAATAAAACCAGTATAAATTATTTATTTGCGGTATTTTAGTGGTTAAAAGAGCCAGGTTACGATTATTGGCACTATATTTGCTTTAATAAAAGTAATTAATTTAAATTTTAACAATGAGTAAAGGAACAGTAAAGTTCTTCAATAATGCCAAAGGATTTGGTTTTATAACTGAAGAAGGCGTCGACAAAGATCATTTTGTACACGTATCTGGATTAATAGATGAAATTCGTGAAGGCGATGAAGTTGAATTTGATCTACAAGAAGGTAATAAAGGATTAAATGCGGTAAACGTAAAAGTGATATAATATATACTTTTTAATTTTTTAAGTGAGACAGGAGCCTATCAATATTGATAGGCTTTTTTGTGGCCTTTTTGTAAGCGACCCTATGACCAAATTGCATTGTGCGAGGGTTTCTTCTGAGCTTATGGCATATATGTTTTCTGCTTGGGAGGATTGAATCGCTTTATAAGCGTAATATTCCTTTCCATATGTACTCCAAGAATTATCTATTTGGCAGAACAAGGGGGTCCTGTGGTGTCCCGAAACGGATTCGGATCTGAATCAACGCCTGTAATTGGGCAAATACCATAAAAATATTGGAAAGGGAATATCGCATGAATATTGTTGGTTCAAGACAGGACAGGGATTTGTTTATGTCAAAGATAAAAGAGGCCTCCAATATTTCAGAAGATAAAACCCACTACAAGTAAATCAAAAAAAAATATTTTGATACTTTTGACCCCATAATTAAATCTGAAAGGTAGGCACGGTCGAGGTAGTTGGTTTTACCAACACGATCGATCAATACGCCCCCACCGATTTGCAGGGAGGCTTGTATGCTGTTTTTGACAATAACAAAGAATAAAATCAAATAAAAAATGGATTTAAATATAGCGGTACTTATAGATGGGGATAATATTCCCTCTGCTTATGTCAAGGAGATGATGGAGGAAATAGCCAAATACGGCAACCCGACGATTAAGCGTATTTATGGGGATTGGACCAATCCGCGTTTGGGCAAATGGAAAAATGTCTTGTTGGAAAATGCCATTACCCCAATACAACAATACGGGTATACTTCGGGTAAGAACGCTACGGATTCAGCGATGATCATCGATGCCATGGATATATTGTATTCCGGCAAGGTCAATGGCTTCTGCATCGTAAGTAGCGATAGTGATTTTACCCGACTGGCAACAAGGTTGCGGGAGGCAGGTATGCAGGTAATAGGGATGGGGGAGAAGAAAACCCCAAAACCATTTATTGTGGCGTGTGACCGGTTTATCTATATCGAGATTCTTAAGGCCCAGTCAGGGAAAACCCTAGGGGTCAACCAAAATGCGAACGTTCCTGGAAGTAACGTGGATAAAATAACCCCAAAGGATATTAGGCTTATTGCTTCGACCATTGATGATGTTGCCGATGATGATGGGTGGGCTTTCTTGGGAGATGTTGGTAGTTTGCTTCAAAAGAGACATCCTAATTTCGACTCCCGTAATTATGGTTTTCAGAAATTGACACCTTTAATGTCGTCCATTAAGAATTTTGAATTGGATCGCCGTGAGGATTCCCGAGGCCGAAATAAATTGATATATGTGAAGGTGAAAGAAAAAAAGACATCAAATACCCGGAAAAAGTAAGGGCTTGGTTTGTAGATTTCCATTTGAAATGGGAAGATTGAATATTCTATTGCCTAAATTTATATGGTGTAACCTTAAAATATATAATATGAAACGATTAATTGAAAAATCAAAAATTATAACTATTGTCCTATTCCTATTGACCACATCATTTACGTGGTCCAGTATAAATGAAATTATGATTGACGTTCCTGTATCGGGCGAAGACCTTATAGGTACTTATGACTATACTGTTGATGGTGTTCCCTATGAATATAGCAAGGGTGTCATTATCATTGGAAAACAGAAAGCAGTATATACGGTTAAGATAAAGTTGGATAATGGAGAATTGAACGGTGAGGATGTTAAGGTGGAGGGCAATTCCATAACATTCAATGTTTTTATAGAAGGGCGGGCTGTAGCTGTGGAATTGACTGTTGAAGGTGATGGGATTTCAGGGGAGAGCAATAGCTATGATGGGACATTCATGATAAAGGGTAAAAGACGGGCCTGAGTTCTTTGGGGTATGTTTTCTCAAAATCGGGGTACAGGTTGGCCATAGGTTTTGGCTTTTAAGGCCGATGTAAAGGTGGGTTGGTTATTTATACTTAAATTTGATAAGTACATGATTCATATAACCTTTAACCAACCGATTTATGCTTGTGAAATATGCATTGCCACTCCTTTTGTCGTTACTTATGGCCTGTGGCCAAGAAAAAGAAAATGTTGAATTGATCGTAATCAATTCCAATACCTATACCGTAGATAATGATTTTTCCAAGGTCGAGGCCTTTGCGGTCAACGAGGGTAAGTTCGTGGCCGTAGGTGATTCTGGGGAAATCCAGGAAAAATATACTTCCAATAACGTGGTGGATGCCCAAGGTAAGACCATTACACCGGGACTTATCGATGCCCATTGCCATTTTTTCGGATTGGGCAAAAATCAACAAGTAGTCGATTTAGTGGGTACCAAGAGTTATGATGAGGTACTTGAAAAAGTAAAGGTGTTTCAGGAACGCAATCCCAAGGACTTTATCCTAGGTCGGGGATGGGACCAGAATGATTGGGATGTAAAGGAATTTCCGACCAAAAAGGAATTGGATGCCTTGTTTCCCGATATACCGGTAGCTTTACGTCGGGTGGACGGGCATGCACTCTTGGTCAATCAAAAAGCCCTTGATATGGCCGGTATTGACAAGGACACCAAGGTTGAAGGCGGGGAGATCATTAAGAAAGACGGTAATATAACCGGTGTTTTAATCGATAATCCGATGGGTATGGTCAATGCGACTATCCCACCGGCAAACCGGAAGGAACAAATACAGGCATTAAGGGACGCTGAGCGTATTTGTTTGGGTTATGGACTTACCACTGTTAATGATGCGGGAATCAATCGTTCGATTATAGAGTTGATAGATAGCCTCCACCAAACAGGGGATTTGTCCATTCGCGTATATGCGATGATAAGCGCATCCAAAAGTAATTGGGATTATTATAAGGTGCGTAAGCCCTTAAAGACCGAGCGCTTGAATGTACGCTCGGTAAAAGTATATGCTGATGGAGCCTTGGGTTCAAGAGGGGCGGCTATGCGAGAGCCTTACTCTGATAAGCCAGGACATTATGGCGCCATGGTTACTCCAGTTGACCTAATAGAAAGTTTGGCGGACAGTATCGCTGCAACTGAATACCAGATGAATACACATGCCATAGGTGACTCTGCCAATGTAGTCGTTCTAAAGGCTTATAAAAGAGCCTTGGAAGGTAAAAAGGACAGGCGTTGGAAAGTCGAGCATGCGCAGATTATTCCTCCTGGGTATTTTGATTATTTCAAGGATGGTATAATTCCTTCCGTACAGCCGACCCATGCCACCAGTGATATGTATTGGGTAGCGGATAGGATTGGGGAAGAACGTGAGAAAGGGGCTTATGCCTATAAGTCCTTGTTGGAAAAAGCGGGAACCATTGCCTTAGGTACCGATTTTCCCGTGGAAAAGGTAAGTCCGTTCCTGACTTTTTACGCAGCTGTTGCAAGAAAGGATTTGGATGATTACCCCGAAGGGGGCTATCAAATGAAGGATGCATTGACCCGTGAAGAAGCTTTGAGGGGAATGACCATATGGGCGGCATATTCGAATTTTGAGGAAGATGAAAAAGGTAGTATAGAGGTTGGTAAATTTGCCGATTTTACTGTGTATAGTGATAACCTTATGGAAACCCCTATTGAAAATATACCTAAGATAGAGGCCGAACAGACTTATATTGCAGGGAAACAAGTTCATTGAATAAGAAAAACCGAAGTAGATCACTCCGGTTTTTTTATGCTTGTTGGGGCCGATGGTCTTATAGCATTATAGGCAAGGTAACCCTAACGGTTCCCCACCCCATAACCAAATGTGTGCCACCCTCTATTTCCTTAAATGCGATTGAGAATGCATCCAAGGAATCGCTACCGGTGCTGGTCGCAGCCTTGACCCTTGCGATGTCCCCTTTTTTGGAGTAAGAGTAAGCGCCCCATTGGTTGAGGTTACTGTTTAGGATAATCGTCCATTCCTTTTTGCCGGGGATAGTGAACAATGAATAGGTGCCTGCTTTTATATCAGTTCCACCTATATTGGCATCTTTATAAAAAGTAATTTCAACAGCTTCGTTCGCACCGGTTCTCCAAACTTCACCTGCCGGGGCAAGCTCAGAGACAGAGCGGCCTTTTAATTGGGGCCTGCTATAGATGACTCGAATAGCCTTGTCGGTTACTTTATAACTGGAAGGAAAATAGGCCATGTCCATGGGGCTTTTGTCCAGTCCACTGAATTTTTGGGCAGATAGGTTGTTCGTGCATACCAAGGTGAGCATGATAAGTGATAGTGTTACTAGTTTTTTCATAATTTAATGGTCTTTGTTTTTTGTCCTGAACCCATTTCAGGCTTAGTTTTTCAAAACTAAACAGTTTTTCATTCAATAGAATATAAAAAGACATTAAAATTATCCCAACTTACATAATGGGCTGTTATTTTTTGTTTTTCTTTAAAAATTATATCAATATGTAGTTTTATTGATATAAAACATGATAAAGTATAACCATTATGTGTTATTATGTTTTTTAATTGAAAGTTTAAATTGATATTTGCCTTTAAATTCATATAAATATTGAAATATGTGCGGAATTGTTTGTGCCTTTGATGTAAAGGAAAGTACGGGGGTTTTAAGGCCCAAATTGTTGGAAATGTCCAAGAAGATTAGGCACAGGGGGCCGGACTGGAGTGGTATTTACTCAAATGAAAAGGCTATTTTGGCCCATGAGAGGTTGGCTATCGTAGATCCAGCCTCGGGAAAGCAGCCCCTTTTTAGTGCAGATGGCAAATTGGTTTTGGCCGCAAATGGCGAAATATACAACCATAGGGAGTTGCGGGGGCAGTTTGAGGGTAGATATGATTTTCAGACAGAATCCGATTGTGAAGTGATTCTTGCCCTATATCAGGAAAAGGGAGTTGACTTTATAGATGGGATGAACGGAATTTTTGGTTTTGCCATCTATGATTCGGAAAAGGATGAATATTTTGTGGCTCGTGACCATATGGGGATCATTCCTTTGTACATGGGATGGGATCAAAATGGTACTTTTTATGTGGCTTCGGAATTAAAAGCCTTGGAAGGTACCTGTACCAGAATTGAATTATTCCCCCCAGGACATTATCTGCATAGTAGTGACGGGCAATTAAAGAAATGGTATACCCGTGACTGGATGGAGTATGATGCCGTAAAAGAAAATGCGACCAGTATCCAAGAGGTCAAAGAGGCCTTGGAAGCCGCGGTCCATAGGCAGTTGATGTCGGATGTGCCTTATGGGGTGCTTCTTTCAGGAGGTCTGGATTCTTCCGTAACTTCTGCCATAGCCAAAAAATATGCGCAAAAGCGTGTTGAGTCCGGGGACATGAAAGATGCTTGGTGGCCCCAATTACATTCCTTCTCAGTAGGTTTGGAAGGTTCACCCGATCTAGCGGCGGCCCAAAAAGTTGCCGATCATATAGGAACGGTGCACCATGAGATAAAATTCACCATACAAGAAGGCCTTGATGCCATCAAGGATGTAGTGTATAACTTGGAAACTTACGACATAACAACGATCAGGGCCTCTACCCCAATGTACCTTATGGCCAGGGTAATAAAATCGATGGGTATTAAAATGGTGTTGTCCGGTGAGGGTGCCGATGAATTGTTCGGCGGGTACCTTTATTTTCACAAGGCGCCCAGCCCTAGGGATTTTCATGAGGAAACAGTCCGCAAATTGGACAAACTACACATGTACGATTGCCTAAGGGCCAACAAATCCTTGGCTGCATGGGGTATAGAAGGCCGTGTTCCATTTTTGGATAAGGAATTCATAGATGTGGCCATGCGGATCAATCCGAGGGACAAAATGATCAATGGGGAGCGGATGGAGAAATGGGTGGTTCGTAAGGCTTTTGAGGAAATGTTGCCGGAAAGTGTGGCATGGAGGCAGAAGGAACAATTTTCTGACGGGGTCGGCTATAGTTGGATCGATACATTGAAAGCGGTGGTAGATACAGAGGTTTCCGATGAACAATTGGAGAATGCAAGATTCCGGTTTCCTATACAGACGCCTACGACCAAAGAGGAATTTTATTATCGGTCTATCTTTGAACAACATTTTCCTTCCGATGCTGCGGCATTATGCGTGCCACAGGAGCCTTCGGTGGCCTGTAGTACAAAGATCGCCCTGGAGTGGGACGAGGCATTCAGGAATATGAACGATCCATCGGGAAGGGCAGTGGCCAATGTTCATGATGACGCCTATAAAAAGTAAGCGATTTTAGGATAAAAGGAAAAGCCCGAAATCCCCAAAAAAGAAGTGCCATTTATTTGGCACTTCTTTTTTGTTTGTGTCCAAAGGTTTTGGAATGCAACCCCTTGTAAAAAGACCAAATAGCATCCGTCATATTTTCCACGATCTTTGTTGATAACTTCGTGGTTTAAAAAAGGTCTTAACCCTATATTACATGGGGTATTGGTTATCTTTGTGGGATTGCTAAAATTATAATGATCACAACAACTTGATTTATGAGCGAAGAAGTAAATAAAAAGAATTATTCAGCCGATAGTATCCAGGCCCTAGAGGGAATGGAGCATGTTCGAATGCGCCCTTCAATGTATATAGGGGATGTAGGTGTCCGGGGATTGCACCATTTGGTGTATGAGGTTGTGGACAACTCCATTGATGAGGCTATGGGCGGCTATTGCGACACCATCAGTGTTACCATAAACGAAGACAATTCTGTTACTACTAGGGACAATGGTCGAGGTATTCCAGTTGACCTACATAAGAAAGAAGGCGTATCGGCCTTGGAAGTGGTAATGACCAAAATCGGTGCCGGTGGTAAGTTCGATAAGGACTCCTATAAGGTTTCCGGTGGTTTGCATGGAGTAGGGGTCTCCTGTGTCAATGCCTTGTCGGATCATTTAAAGGCAACTGTTTTCAGGGATGGTAAAATCTGGGAACAGGAATATGAAAGGGGTAAGGCCATCTATCCGGCAAAGAGTGTGGGGGAGACTACGGAAAGGGGTACTGAGGTTACCTTCCATCCCGATACTACGATTTTCACACAGACGATAGAATATAGTTATGAGACCTTGGCCAATAGGATGCGGGAGCTTTCTTATCTGAACAAAGGGGTTACCATAAGCATTACGGATAAGAGGCAAAAAGATGAAAAAGGGGAATTCGTCTCCGAGGTTTTTTACTCCGATGAGGGATTAAAGGAATTCGTTAGGTTCCTAGATGGCAATCGGGAGTCCTTGATCAATGGTGTGATCTCCATGGAAGGTGAGAAAAACGGTATTCCCGTTGAGGTCGCCATGGTTTATAACACATCGTATACTGAGAATTTACACTCTTATGTGAATAATATAAACACCCATGAGGGAGGAACGCATTTGTCGGGGTTTCGTAGGGGGCTTACCTCGACCCTGAAAAAATATGCCGACGCTTCCGGAATGTTGGATAAATTGAAGTTTGAAGTCCAAGGGGATGATTTTAGGGAAGGTTTGACGGCAATTGTATCGGTCAAGGTCGCTGAGCCTCAATTCGAAGGGCAGACGAAAACCAAGCTGGGTAACCGGGAAGTATCTTCGGCAGTGAGTCAATCCGTATCTGAAATGTTGACCAATTACTTGGAAGAACACCCAGATGACGCCAAGATCATTGTCCAAAAAGTAATCTTGGCTGCCCAAGCCAGGCATGCCGCCTCGAAGGCACGCGAAATGGTACAGCGTAAGAATGTCATGTCAGGTGGTGGTCTGCCGGGTAAATTATCGGATTGCTCAGACCAAGATCCTGAGAATTGTGAATTGTACCTTGTTGAGGGTGATTCTGCAGGGGGTACGGCCAAAATGGGGCGTGACAGGAATTTCCAGGCTATATTGCCCCTAAGGGGTAAAATCTTGAATGTAGAGAAAGCCATGCAGCATAAGGTCTTTGAGAATGAGGAGATCAAGAACATTTATACGGCACTTGGCGTTACCATAGGGACCGAAGAGGACAGTAAGGCATTGAACCTTGAAAAACTTCGTTACCATAAGGTAGTCATCATGTGTGATGCCGATGTTGATGGTAGTCATATCGAGACCCTGATCTTGACATTCTTCTTCCGGTATATGCGTGAGTTGATAGATGGTGGCCATGTTTATATTGCCACCCCTCCTTTGTACCTTGTGAAGAAAGGAAGCAAGAAACGTTATGCTTGGTCCGAAAAGGAACGTGATGAAATTGCCGAAAGTTTTAACGGTAGTGTAGGTATACAAAGGTATAAGGGTCTGGGTGAGATGAATGCGGAGCAATTGTGGGATACTACGATGAACCCGGAATTCAGGACCTTAAGACAGATCAATATCGATAACGCCACCGAATCGGATAGGGTCTTCTCTATGTTGATGGGTGATGAGGTGCCTCCTAGGAGGGAGTTTATCGAGAAAAATGCCATTTATGCAAACATTGATGTATAGAAAACAGTGGTTACACAACAAAAATCCTGACGGTATCGTCAGGATTTTTTAGTTTTAGGGAAAATCCATACAAATGAAACGAATAGTATCCTTAATGGCTGTAGTTTTTGGTTTGCAGGCTACGGCACAATCCAATATCAATGAAATATTGGCGTCTGGTATCGATGATGCCGAAAGATTCACCACCGATTACTTTGCTCCAGCATCAGAAGGTTTTATGTACAGTCTCTCCAGCGGTTGGTACAATACTGCAGATGCCAAACCTTTAGGGGGGTTCGAGATTTCAATAATCGGGAATATGGCCAGTTACAAGAATAAAGGGGATAAAATGGCTTTTGAATTGAATACGGCCGATTATGACAATTTGAAATTTTCAGATGGCAGTGCCTCAAAATTAGTATCCAGTGCCTTGGGTGATATAGAAGGGGTCGGTGTTTATGTTGAGGATGGGAATGGCTTGTTGAGGCAGGATATTGAACTGCCCACTGGTTTGGCATCTGAGGACATTAACTTTGTGCCATCCGCTTTTGTCCAAGTTGGAGTGGGATTGATAAAAGGTACCGAGTTAAAGGTACGGTTCCTGCCGAAAGTCAGTACCGATGAATATAAAATGGGAATGTATGGTTTTGGGATCCAACATGAACTTACCAAACATCTTCCTGCGGATAAGGTTTTGCCTGTGGCCATATCAGCAGTGATAGGTTATACACATTTAGATGGTTCTTATGATTTCACCAATTCCAATATTGTGGATGGTGAGGATCAGAAATTAGAGGTTGGTGTCAATACCTGGGTTTTCCAAGCTGTGGTCTCCACTAAGCTCCCGATAATTAATTTTTATGGTGGATTGGGGTATCTGTCCGGGTCATCGACTACCGATGTATTAGGTACTTATAGGGTTCGGTCAGGGCCTTTTCAGCAAACATATGTTGACCCGTTCTCCATTGAAAAGAAGGCGAACGGTGTGACTGCAAACCTTGGGGCTAAATTAAAATTGGGATTCTTCAGGTTACATGCCGACTATGCCTTGGCAGAGTTCAATACCTTGTCAGTGGGTGTTAACTTTGGTTTTAGGTAGTGTTGTGTGTAGCAATAAGAGATAATAAAGACCCTGACGATTTCGTCAGGGTCTTTATTTCCAATTGTCCTAAAAGTATTGGTGGTTATTCCCTTATGGCAATAACATTTCCCTTTTCGTCGATAAGTGAATCTTGATCTGGGGAACTCTTGATAGTGACCTTATCGTCGGGCTTGTCTTTCAACCCAGGATAGCAGATAGTGTATACGCCATCAACTTCCTTCCAGCTAAAATCGGTTTTGGCGATAACAATGCCATTTTCCTTAATGTGGTAGCGACCAAGATGGGCGTCATTGAATATCCATTCGAAACGGGTGGGCACTTTTCCGGTCTCGCTTGTGGTAAGTGTGGATAAACTTGCCCAGATTCCGATTACCGGGTCATCGTTCTCTTGTATTTTTGAGCAATTGCTAGCCAATATGATGCATACAATCGCAATGAATGAAAATGTCTTTTTCATCAGTAGGTCTGTTATGGATTCGAAGTTTAACCTTAAACGATAAAGCCTGCCCGGGTATTGCTAAAATTCGATGTATGGTACTGTTTTGGGCATATCTTCGTTGAATTGTCTTTTTTTTTAACAAAATCCGGTTCTTAATGTTGTTTGTCTTAAAAGGGAGGGAAAATATAAACTGATCTTTGTCATATTTTTTTAAGTACGTTTCAGTACTTTTGTACCGTTAAAATTAACAACATAAAAATAAAATCATATGAAAGTTACCGTAGTAGGTGCAGGTGCTGTTGGTGCTAGCTGTGCCGAGTATATCGCCATTAAGGATTTCGCCTCTGAAGTGGTGATATTGGATATTAAGGAAGGATATGCCGAAGGCAAGGCCATGGATTTGATGCAGACAGCCTCTTTGAATGGATTTGACACAAAAATTAAAGGAAGCACAAGTGATTACTCCAAAACAGCAGGTAGTGATATAGCCGTGATTACTTCCGGTATACCAAGAAAACCAGGTATGACCCGTGAGGAGCTTATCGGCATCAATGCCGGCATAGTCAAAACGGTGGCCACGAGTCTAATCGAGCATTCACCGAATGTGATATTGATAGTCGTTAGTAATCCTATGGATACCATGACCTACCTGACCCATAAAGTAACAGGATTGCCAAAGAACAGGATTATAGGTATGGGTGGTGCCTTGGATAGTGCCCGTTTCAAATATCGTTTGGCAGAAGCCTTGGGGGCACCAATATCCGACATTGATGGTATGGTGATCGGTGGTCATAGCGATACAGGAATGGTGCCATTGGCTTCTCATGCCACTCGTAATAGTATCAAGGTAACCGAATTTATAAAAGAAGACCGTCTACAACAAGTTGTTGAAGATACCAAGGTTGGTGGTGCCACCTTGACCAAGCTATTGGGTACCAGTGCATGGTATGCCCCAGGTGCAGCTGTTTCAGCCTTGGTTCAGGCCATAGCTTGCGATCAGAAGAAAATGTTCCCATGCTCTACCCTCTTGGAAGGTGAATATGGTCTTAATGATATTTGTATCGGGGTTCCTGTCGTCTTGGGTAAAAACGGTATAGAGAAAATCGTTGATATTCCATTGTCCGATGCCGAAAAAGCTAAAATGAGGGAAAGTGCCGAAGGTGTCTCAAAAACCAACGGACTTTTGGACGTTTAAGATAAGCAGCATAAAATATTATTGAGAGGTATCCTGGTTTTTTATCAGGATGCCTTTGTTTTTTTACAATAACTTATAAATATATTGCCAATTCTTAGGGTAAATCATATATTTGCAGGCTGTTGAGGAAAGCACACTTAAAATATTCATAACCAATGCAAAATAAAGGACTTATAAAGCTTTTTGCCTTCTTATTCGGGCTCGTTAGTATCTATCAATTGTCATACACCTTTATAACGGGTAAAATTGAAAATGATGCAGAAGAATATGCAATCAATAAAATATCGAATACGGAGGATGATTATCTTTCGAAAAGGGAGAGGGTCGAAGTCAGTTATCTCGATTCCATTGGGGGCAATCCAATATTAGGATATACCACATATGATGAGGCTAAGAAAAAAGAACTGAATAAAGGTCTTGACCTTAAAGGTGGGATAAACGTTACACTACAGATATCTGTAAAGGATATATTGATAGGTCTTGCGGATAAAACAAAAAGCCCCATTTTCAATAAAGCCCTGGCCGATGCCGATGCCGCGTCCAAGAATAGTGATGACACTTATGTGAATCTGTTCTTCGAGGCATTCGATAATATCAAAGGGGACACAAAATTGGCCTCACCCGATATTTTTGCCAATAAAGGGTTAAGTGATGAAGTGAATTTTCAAATGACCGATGATGAGGTCAAGCCGATTATACGAAGGAAAATAGATGAATCCATTGTTTCTGCTTTTGAAGTGTTAAGGGAACGTATCGATGGTTTTGGGGTTACACAGCCCAATATCCAAAGGGAAGGGAATTCAGGTCGGATCTTAGTTGAGTTGCCGGGGGCAAGGGATATAGCAAGGGCCCAAGAGCTTTTGTCAAGTACGGCCCAATTGGAATTTTGGGAAACTTATGAGCAGAACAATCCCAGTTTTGGGAATTTTATCGTTTCGGCCAATGAAAAACTGAAATCACTTGTTGGGACTGAAAACATAAAAGAGCCTGTCGTTAAGGAAGATTCCGAGGTGGATTCCTTATTATCCGATGTTACCGATTCCTTGGACCTTGCTGGCCAAGTAAATCCTTTATTGGATATTATACTTCCGGCCAACCCTGGTACACATGCCATGTTCAGGGTGGCAGTAAAGGATACCGCTAAGGTTGGGGAGTACCTTAGAATGCCTGAGATCCGGAGGTTATTGCCTGCTGATATTCAATATACAAAGTTCTTGTGGGAGCGACCTTCTAGCGATGAGGTGGAAATACTCAATCTATACGCTTTAAAATCGAACAGGTCCAATACCCCTAGGATAAGTGGGGACGTCGTTAGCGATGCACGTAGTAAGTACGACGAATATAATAAGCCAGCTGTATCAATGGGTATGAACTCAAGGGGGGCGAAGGAATGGCAGAAATTGACCAGTGATGCGAATATCAACAATACAGGTATTGCTGTTGTTCTGGATAACAAAGTATATACGGCTCCCGGTTGTTCCGTTGTAGGTGGTATTTCCGGTGGGGGTACTGAAATTACAGGTACGTTTACTGTAGAGGAGACCAAGGATATTGCCAATGTATTACGGGCAGGGAAACTACCTGCGAAAGCGGAAATCATCCAATCGAATGTTGTAGGGCCTTCTTTGGGCCACGAGGCCATTAATAGCGGTTTTATCTCATTCTTGATTGCAATGGCCATTGTGTTGGTCTGGATGGTGTTCTATTATGGCAAGGCCGGGTTCTTTGCTGATATTGCCCTGTTGTTGAATATTCTTCTGATTTTCGGGGTGCTGACCAGTTTAAGTGCGGTACTTACGTTACCTGGTATCGCCGGTATCGTTCTAACCATTGGTATGTCGGTTGATGCGAACGTACTTATTTTTGAACGGATCAAGGAAGAGGTAGCTAGGGGGAAAGGAAAATCCCAAGCGGTTGCTGATGGTTTTGGCAATGCCCTTTCATCGATTTTGGATGCCAACATCACTACAGGTTTGACCGCATTGATCTTGTTCCTATTTGGTTCAGGGCCTATTAAGGGATTTGCCACTACCTTATTGATAGGTATCGTTACTTCCCTGTTCACTGCAATATTTATCACAAGGTTATTGGTAGATTGGTATTTGGAGGGTAAAGAAAGAAATTTGGATTTCTCAACTGTCTTGACAAAAAATCTATTCACGAATTTGAATATCGATTTCTTGGCCAAACGGAAAATCGCTTATGGGATCTCAATTGTTTTAGTAGGTATAGGATTGTTCTCTTTGTTCTTTGGTCCTGGTCTGCAACAAGGGGTCGATTTTGTAGGTGGACGTTCATACCAAGTCCGTTTTGAACATGAGGTAAATCCTTCTGAGATTTCCTCTGAGTTGAATACGGTTTTTGGTAGTGGTACTAATGTGAAGACTTATGGTGAGGCCAATCAAATTAAAATAACAACCCCTTATAAAGTGGATGTTGAAGGGGTAGAGGTCGATAATGAGATTCAGGACAAGCTATTTACATCACTTCAAAAATACCTTCCTGACGGAATCACCAAATCCGATTTCATCATAGGTAGTGATGATAAGGCCGTAGGTATAATGCAGTCTATTAAAGTTGGGCCCACCATTGCGGATGATATTAAGAACAATGCGTTATGGGCCATACTAGGTTCATTGTTGGTGGTGTTCCTGTACATTCTTTTACGCTTTAGGAAATGGCAGTTTTCATTGGGTGCGGTTGTGGCCGTGTTTCATGATGTACTTATCGTGTTGGGTATCTTCTCTTTAATGGGTAAGATAATGCCCTTCAATATGGAGATAGACCAAGCCTTTATTGCAGCGATATTGACCGTAATTGGATATTCATTGAACGATACTGTAGTCGTTTTTGACCGTATACGTGAAATTATCGGAGAGCGTGGATGGCACGGCGGGGACAATATCAATTCGGCGGTGAACAGTACCTTAGGTCGTACCTTGAACACCTCATTGACAACATTGGTCGTATTGTTGGCGATATTTGTTTTTGGTGGCGAGTCGCTTAGAGGGTTTATGTTCGCTATGATTGTTGGTGTTGTTGTGGGTACTTATTCATCAGTATTCATTGCAACCCCTGTAATGTTCGATACATTGAGGAAAAAGATTACTTCAGGAGATAAAAAATAGATATGATCTTAAACAAAAAAGGAAGGGGGGCTTTAAGCCCCCCTTCCTTTTTTGTTTAAGAATCCTTTTTATTGGGAATCCAACAACCATTTTTTGGGCTTCTTTCATTTTGCACTGGTAACCGAAATTGCGAATGAAAGTAGCCATTACCTCATATTCCATGTACAGTTGTTCGTCATGGACGACGCTTGAGGATCTGTAATGGGGTTAACCAATTTATCGGATTGTACGGTTTGAGTCTTCTGTCCAGTTTGGATATGGCCAGTACTTTGGCAAGGCCATGTTTTTCACACTCAATAGGTATTTTAGACCAAATTATGGAGAATGTTTAATGAAATTAGGTTTAAACAAAGAAGCTATCAAAGCTTATGAAAAGTCTGTTGAACTAAACCCTAAAAATAAAAAGGCAAAAGAAAAAATAAATAAATTGAAATCTGTTACGAATTGAAATTTATGAAAATTAAAAAAACATCAAAAAAAATACTTGTAACCACCCGTTGTGCATTATGATTTAAAAGGAGAAAGTTGTTCATTTTACTGATAATCAGTAATTTGTTTTAGCTATAAAACATTTATAATGAACAACTTAGA
>PDWI01001716.1_pt1 | contig 34119 bp, 30 predicted proteins | sample 1430891 | NCBI WGS metagenome assembly PDWI01 (sample SAMN01162508, study PRJNA174530) | Oral metagenome, whole genome shotgun sequencing project. | biome: Marine environment; feature: Marine mammal; material: Swab sample of the gingival sulcus; isolation source: swab sample of gingival sulcus... | reverse complement strand
TTTTGATCAATACGAAAAAAACGCACAAGAAAAGAGACGTTCACGAAAAAAGAGAGTGCGACGTGTTAAGTGATTCCATAAACTTCGGATGCACCCCTGTTGATTCGCCCGTAATGAATAGAGGCGTAGACAATTATCAGTACCACGACACTAAAGGTGGCTAAGAGCACTTTAACCAGCCCAGGTTGTTTTTGAAAAGAGTTCAGCAAAACCATGTCAATATCAAGCAACAAAAACGCCTCTACCGCAGACAGTGCAGTAGAGGCGTTTAATGGTTGTGGACATCGTGCCAGGATTATTTTACGCCGTGAACGGTTTCTGCAAGGTGTTTTTGAACCTCAACCGGCGGCGGTGCGGTCATCAGTGAGACAACAATGTTTGCCAACACAGCGAGAGGACCGGCAATCCACGCAAAGTACCAGGGATTGAGCCAATAGTTCATGAAATCTTTTGCTGGCAGGCTCACCCCATATTTCCCAGCTACAAAATAGATAATAACCACCAGGGAAATAAAGCTTCCCATGGTCAGACTTGCGATACCACCGGCACGGTTGGAACGGCTCCACCAGATACCAACCAGGAACAGTGGGAACATGGTGCACCCTGCCAGGGAGAATGCCACCGCAACCAACTGGGCGATGAGACCAAGCTTGAGCAGTGCCACTCCGGCAACACCGATGGCCATAATTATAGTGGCAATCTTCACCATCCGCATCTGCTGTTCACCCGTGGCCTGGGGATTAAACACGCTGAAGTAGATGTCGTGGGAGAAAGCAGAAGAACCGGCTACCAAAAGGCCAGATACGGTTGAAAACGCTGCAGCAACAGCACCAGCAGCAAGCAACCCAACAATCAGCGGATGGACAGAACCGAGCTGGGCAGTGTAAACCACGATGGCATCCTTAGCAAGTACTCCAACTTCTGGATTAGAAGACAGAATTTTACCAAAGGCAGAGTACAGTGGAGCAGTCCAGTAGAGGATACAAATGAAGAACAGCCCCCAGGTGACAGACCAACGCGCGTCACTTGGCTTTGGTACGACGTAAAACTTCTGGATAACGTGAGGCAGACCTGCGGTACCAATCATCAGGGCAAAACAGGTAGCCATCCACTGGAAAAAGTCCTTGCCAGTGGCCGGATCCCATGGCATGGCAAATTCAGGAGTCGGTACAGTCACCATTGGGTGTCCCAGCGAGCTGATATACGGTGTTGCTGTTCCGGCAACGATATCAGAAACAACCTGCCCATAGCCAATCGGTGGAATAAGCCAGAAGTAATCGAACTTAAAGGTAAGGATAAAAGACGGGATAAGGAATGCAATAATCAGGATGACGTACTGAATCTGCTGATTCTTGGTCACCCCTAACATACCAGACACCAAAGTGTAGGTAAGAACAACGGAAGCACCGATAATAACAGACCAAGTATAACTCATGCCAAGGATCCACTTGAACATGATGCCAATACCACCAAACTGACCAACGCAATAGCTGAAAGAAATACAGATGGCAATAATGGCTGTCGCAAGGCGCATCCCATTGGAATAGTAACGGTCACCAATAAAGTCTGTGGCTGTGTATTTTCCAAAACGACGGACCTGGGAAGCCATGAGCACCAGCAGCAACACATAACCACCTGTCCAGCCAACTACGTACGCAAGCCCGTGGTACCCGCTGCCGTACATGATAGCAGCCATACCAAGAAAGGAGGCAGCACTCATCCAGTTGGACGCAATGGCCATGCCCGAACCAAAGCTTGAGATCGAGCGGCCAGCTGCATAATAATCGCTTGTTCCTTCTGCCTTGTTCATAAAGCCGATGCTGACAAATAGAATAATCATCGCAATAAGAATCAGCGCAGGAACCAGTTTAAAACCACCTTCAAGGGATGCTCCACTGGCAGCAAAAGCAGGCATTGCCGCAAGCAACAATCCAACAACAAAGGGTACAAAAAACAAGGTCCAGTTTTTTATTTGTATCATTTTTCCTCTCTCCCTATTCTCCATCGCTTTCCATACCATGCTTCTTCATAACCCCATCAATGACGTAGCAGTACACCAGGCATATCAGGTTGAACAGGGTGAGCAGAAAAACAGCAGAGTAAAAATAGTGAAACGGAAAACCAAACAGCTTGGAATCAGTGAGAAAGGACTGATAATGAATCAAATACTTTTCCATTATCGCTGGAATTTCAGCAGCAGTCATACCCAAACCAACAGGATTCAGTGCGTACGGGATAACGCTTTTAAGTACCACGTCATCTTCTATCCCGAGTACTTTAACAACACTTGCAGTATCGATTGCTTTATCAGTGGCCGCTTTATCCGCTGCAGCCTTAAAGGCTGCTTTTTCCCCTTCGGGCAGTACATCGTAAACCGTAGCAGTAAATGCCCCTTTCAACGGCTCATTTTTCTGCAGCGCAATGGATTTTCCAACAAGCCCAAGGTACACCTTGGCCATATCGATCTTTTCCTGCCGGGTGGCCGTCCCGTCTGCCAATTTTGAATAGACCGTTTCGTAGGTCACATATCCAGCCTCTGGTGTTCTTTTTTCAACAATTTTCATGAATATGTGAAAACCAAACACACATACGCCCCAAAGGGTCAATCCAATGATAATTATGCGAACATTTTCCTTGAGAAATGGTGTTCTCGGCTTAAAAAAATTAATGCTATAATCTGTTGTTCCGCCCATCAATCTCCTCCTAAAGCGTTGATGTAATTTGCCCTCCAGCCACACTAGCCCATTGAAATGAAAAAGAATAAGAAAGCAACGATGCCGAAAAAATGGCATGAGAAGCCACTGGATGAGTAAAACGAAGCAATGAGCCCCCGTTACCCTCTATGTATCGCACAGTTGTCCAGTGAAAACCACATACAGAATGTATGTATATTAAGAGAGTGCATCCTACTGAAACCTCCTTGATGAAGCGTTTTTGATAGGACAGGTTTCTCAACCGATGGGATGGGACAAAAAAAACGGTTTGCCAGAATAACTGGTTACCATACTTCTTTGATAGAAGATCTTTTAAGCCCCCGAAAGGATGGAGCCGCTTAAACCGACCACCCGCTTAATTCGCCCCTGGTTAAGGGGCCTCCATGTCAGTGGTAGATTTTCTATACCAAATCTGAAGAGATGCAGTCAAGTGTTGTGTGTAATTTCTTTTCCCCTCCAAAAAAGGAAAAGTCAGGACTCTGTTGCTCTCTTCATAGCTAACCATGCGCAATGCGTCGCCAAAAAGAGACCACACTGTTCCGCAATTTTTCAATAGAATCCTTCGCTATATATACTGGCATCAGGAAAACGAGCGTCAATGACGTGGGTAACGTCCTTGATCATATCCCACTTACCACAGAGATAAAAATCGTAGTCCCCGGCAGGGAGCAGGTCCTCAATATATCCTGTTACATAGCCCTCATAACAAGGGCCGTTCTGTTCACGGCAAGACTCTCCAGAGAGACAAGGCATATAGGTGGGAATGACTCCTGTCAATATATGACGGTAGTACAGTTCTTCTGCGCAGCGAGCGCCATGGAGCAGGACAACAGCCTCCATTCCGTTGGCTACCAGTGAAGCAAAGGGAGCAATACCGGTACCGGTTGCCACCAGCACCCTTTTTTTTTGGGTTGGTCGTTCAACAAGGTAGCCATCAGGCCCTTTTATCTCCAGCTTTTTCCCTAGCTCCATTTCAGCGAGTTTCTTGCTCACCTTGCCATTTTCCAGTTCTTTGATCAGCAGTACAAGTTCCTGCTCACTCTCAGGTGAGACTATCGTATAATCGCGTTCATCCTCTCCGACCAGCATGGAAATATGTTGTCCACTCCGAAAGGAAAACCCATCAGGTCTTGTGCATCGCAGCTCATAAGCATTTCTGGAAAGCCATTTTCGCTCTATGAGGGTTGTTGTAAAGGTCGTATTTGCTCTCTTCATGGCTGTTGCCATACCTGATCAGCAGTGCCTTCAGCGTTGTTTGCATATCGGGCAACAACAAACAGGTAGTCGGAGAGACGGTTAAGGTACACCAAGACGTTTTTAAGCTCAGCATCCATGGAACTTCCCTGCTCTTCTTCCACAAGCTGGGTAACCTTTCGCTCGCATCTCCTGCACACGGTTCTGCCGATATGGGCCCAGGAAGCAGACAGACTTCCACCGGGTAAAATAAACTCTTTGAGTGGAGTGAGTTCCGCAGAAAGCTCATCAATTTTGGCTTCCAGGTTCTTCACAACGTCCTCACCCAGTTCCTGCAGAAAATCCACAGCAGATGAGTCAGGGGTCGTTGCCAGCCAGGCACCAGCTTGAAATAGCCGGGCTTGAATATGCAGCAATTCCGTTTTTACTTTTTCAGTACCTTCAGGTAAGCTGGCATGAATGGCGCCAATGACAGAGTTCAACTCGTCCAAATCCCCGTAGGAATCGATACGCAAACTGTATTTAGCTACACGTTCACCTGAAAACAGACTGGTTTTCCCTTTGTCACCACCACCGGTATACACCTTCATTATGCCCTCCTTTATTCATATTCCCCTCCTTCTCCACCAGCATTGTATTGTCTGGCAGGCAACAGGAGTTGCGATGTTTGTTTTATGCCTTTACCACACTTCAATGATGATCTTCACCAGGAATTCTTTTCCCCCGCTCTTTTTTACAGAAGGCAACCTGCACCTGACCCTTTTCGTTGGGCAGCAGTACAGCCTCTTACCTTGCACGAATGATTTTCCCTCTATTACAAAAAGTTACCTCATAAAAAGCCCAAATACAGGCTGAAACCCCAGCCTCTTTCAAACAAACTGAATAGTTGCATAAGTACTTTAGATACCTGACGCACGAGTTTTTAACCTCTTATAATAACGTAAAATGACGACATAAAAGATTGAGGGATAACAAGAATTTCTTTATTTTTAAGTTGACAAAACCCGTAACTTCAAATAGGAAATTTCAGGTGAGGGAGATTTTTACAGGGGGTGTAAGGGTTTTCCAATCTTGCTCTCAGCTACTGACAGTTATCATGACAGCTTCTACTCTTCCCTGGTGAAAGCGTTGAGTCTGTTCAGGCAGCAACCGACTTTGAGCTCCTGATGTCTCTGAATTTGCTCCACCAACAGTTGAAGAAGTACCAAGCGTGCACAGTTGTAAACTGTACAAGTAATGACAAGCAGTGCCACCTGAGTTGGGGACACTGCTTGTTCCGGTTTAATTGTCCTGCAACCTATTGATTTACGTTGTATTGCTTTAGCCTGTCAGTCGTATACTTTTTGGAAACCTCTAGTTTTCAAATACAACGCACAGACACCAAGTGGAACTGTGTATAACAAAACCGTAATCTGGCGGGAGTGCCTGGCAGAGAGGAGAAAACAGTATGAAAATAGAAAAAATTGATCATCTTGGTATTGCTGTTCCTGACCTGGAAAGTGGAAAAGCTTTCTGGGGGGATGTCCTTGGCCTCGAACTCGAAGGAACTGAAACTGTAGAAGAACAAAAAGTTACCACAGCTTTTATGCCTGTTGGTGAAAGTGAAGTGGAACTGCTCATTTCCACCTCTCCTGATGGACCAGTTGCTAAGTTTATCGAAAAGAAAGGTGCTGGCTTCCAGCATGTTGCCTTTCGTGTACCTGACATCAACGAAGCACTTGCTGAACTCAAAGAAAAAGGCATTAAACTCATCGATGAAACCCCACGCATTGGAGCTGGTGGAGCACAGATTGCTTTCCTTCATCCAAAAGCAACCGGTGGTGTACTGGTTGAGCTCTGTCAAAGGGGCTAATTACTACTGTAATCAAAGCCTCTCAGCTTGCGGCAACAAGTTGAGAGGCCCATTTTGCTTAATTTTTCATTTTCTTCTAGAAGGTTAGTACAATCACAGCTTTTTGATAGAGGAGAAACAGCACGTTTTAAGCTCTAACAAACGCGAGTAAATTACATATTCTCTACTCAAAGGGTGCGGCTGAGCCCCAACGGTTCCGCAGGATCATGAAATCTGCCTGGTTGACAGTGTTGTCGCCGTTAAAATCGGCCACCGGTTCAGTCGTGCCCCAATAGCTGCGAAAGAGCATGAAATCTGCCTGGTTGACTATTCCGTCGTTAGTAAGGTCGCAGTCGCATGCGTCACCCCAGCCGTCCTCATCGCTGTCCTTCTGGTCAGCGTTGGCGGTGGCAGCGCAGTTGTCTTGTCCGTCAAGGATGCCGTCACCGTCACTATCACCACTGAGTGCGCCGGCGAGATTAAGTATGCCGCCAGTAAGCACTTTATTTTCCAGCGTCTTCATCGGTTGAACACCCTCCAGGAGGCGAAACTTGATCTCTTCCGCGCCAAGATCAGGATAGGCGGAGGCTACAAGTCCTGCGGCCCCGGTCACCTGGGGGGTGGCCATGGAGGTGCCGCTGTAGTATTCACAGGGATAGTCTGCTTCAGCCACACCAATGCCTACGTCGTCAATGTACACCCCATCCTTTTGGATCGAATAGTCGCTGTGAAGAACAAAGCGAAACTGAAAGCCTTCCCAGAAATACCGTTCAGGGATGAGATAGGAGAAAACCTCCCACTGGCCGTTTGAGCTGCCGGCCACGGCACCAATCTCTACCCAGACAGGTTCGTTGTCGCCAGGCGCCAGGTACCAGATCTGAAGACTGTCAAAATACTCAATCCCGGCTGTTTCAATCTCGTAGTTCATATGAAAGCCAAGAGCAATGGGCGATTCAATCTGGCTCAGGTCGATAACCGGGCTGGTGAGCATCATATCCTGGTTGGTATCGTAGCGGCCCCCAGGGCTGTCCGACCAACCGCTAACCGGGCTGTGTGCCTGCTCCTGTGTAACATCCCAGGTGCCCTCCGCTGTCCATTCGCCGGTTCCGCTCTCCATGTCGTCGTAGAAAAGATCACCTTGTGCAGGAGTATAATAATACTCAGCCATCACCGTACTCAGGATTTCATCTCCCGGAGCTGCCAGATCCACAGTGGTAGCGCCGTAGCTGGAAAACCATGCAAGCTGTCCGTTGGCATCACTGGCAGCGACACTGACCAGGTTATCCAGGTCGCAGGAGGAGGGATAATGGGTGTAGGAGGGATTGGCGTCATTGTTATTTCCCTCATTACCAGCAGCAGCCATGAAAAGGATGCCTACCTCGCCCAGAGCGGCGATAGCCTCCTTTTCCAGGATATCTTCCTCTCCAATGTATCCATAGGAGCCGTTAACCGACACGATATTCACTCCCCGTGCTTTCATGGTCAGGATATAGTCAATGGCCTCGATTTCCATGCTCGTATCCATGCCGTCGCTGGCAGTTTCAAATCCCTTGAGGATCATGATTTTCACCTGCCAGTTGACACCGCAGACTCCAAGACCGTTATTTCCCTCTGCCCCCATGATCCCGGCCACATGAGTACCGTGACCATTATAATCCATGGGATCGCTGTCGTCGTCACCGGTGTCTATGCCGTGGACATCATCCACATAGCCGTTACCGTCGTCGTCGATACCGTTATCGGGAATTTCGCCCGGGTTGACCCAGATGTTCTCCACCAGGTCAGGGTGAGTATAGTCCACTCCTGAGTCGATAAGAGCCACCACCACCTCGGGTGAGCCGGTACTGACCTCCCAGGCCTGAGTGGAGTCCATGTCGCTTGCAGGACTGGCCGGGTTATAATGACAATACTGGGATGCAAACTGGGCATCATCCGGGACCAGGTCTTCCAGATGCTTGATGATGTTGGGAAAAACCTGGATAACGCCGTCACTACCATCAGCTGCCGCTGCAGCCCGTACTTTCCCGACCTGGCTGGAAGGCACTGTGTAATACTCCTTGCCGGTAATTTTTGACAGCGCCTGGAAGCGCTTCTGAGCATGGGTAACCCCGTCAGGCAGGGTCACTCTGCCGCGCCCTCCGGGCTGAGGTGTTATGCTCAGAATGCTCCCTGCCGGGCTTTTCGGTTCCTTCTTCAAACTGGTTCTGGCGTGTTGCAGCTTCTTCCCGTTCCTGGCTGAGGGCTCCAATACCTTGCCGTTTATCCTGGCCTGGTTTATTCTCCACCCTGCTTCGACCGGCTCCACGCCCATTAGCAAAATAATCGTTGCCGCGACAAGCCCGGCAAACCATTGCATCATTACCTCACCGTTTTTCTTCAGGCTTTCATTTTTCACCTGGCTACCCCTGATTTTTCCTTAAAATTTTGAGCTGACGCAATAAACAATACCTGGCCCCACCACAGTGAATACCTAGACGAGACCGGGCAGACCGTCATGATTACAGGAACGTGCTGATTATGTGCATTTTCTGCGCATTCCTGTCAGGCTCAGCACCCCTGCTGCCAGCAGCCAGCCTGCCGCTGGTAAGGGTACAGCGGAAACATTCCCGCTGACGGTGATGCGATAGTCACCATGATCCCCTTCACCTGCTGAATAGGGGATAATGGCTCGTTCATTCAGGCCGGCTACAGCTTCATCGACGGTGAAAAAGGGCGAATAGCCGCATGAGCTGATGGCGAGAATATAGTCTCCGGCCTCGAACTCCTGTGAAATATAGGAATCATTACCGCGGATGGAACCATCACCAAAACCGGCACCAAGACTGTCATCGTTGGATACGTATACATTGGCAGCATTGAGAGAGCCCTGAAACACATGGATCGAGGAGTCGATAAACGAATCTTCTCCATCACCGTTCACATCGACCCAGAACCATTCATTTGGATCTCTCTCCCAGGAGAGGACGTCTATGGTAACCGTTCCTGCATTCTCCACCGTGAACGACCAGTAATCCACCGAGATGGTGTCTAGATTAATGTCAGACGGGTCGTACGACTCCTGGATGATTGCCCCTTCAAAGATCAGTTCCGCAGCTGCGGCGATCGTTGTTGACATAAGCAACAGCAACATGGCCGTAAGGCCAGAAATGATTTTCGTTTGCATATTCTTTCCTCCTCGGTTTTCGTAACCGATAATGGGAGCTGTGCTTCCCCGTTATTATCTTCTTCTCGCTCCCGCCAGTCCCAGCAGACCGCTTCCCAGGAGCCAGACCGCACCAGGAACAGGCACTGGAGAAGTATCCTCTACCACCACGTTATCCACCTGGTATTCATAATAGGACCACTCTGGCTGGTAGTATTCAAAGGAGAGCATGAAATCAGTTGCTCCGGGATCAAGATCAATTTCCCACGAAGCAGCGCCCTGGTAAGTCGCCGTCCATTCTTGTAGCGGTATCCAGGATGTGCCGTTATCCACAGAATATGAGACATCAGCATAACCGCCGTTGGTATCATGCTGGTAACTCACCTGAGCGCTGACCGCAACGCTTGTCATCCCGGCGACGTCGATCACAGGGCTGATCAAGGCATCATACCAGTTGTCAGCCCAGCTTTTGTAAGAGTCGGCCATGGCAAAGCCGCCACTGCCCCCGGTGAAGTTCCAGTCTGGGTTGTTATTGTGTTCCCAGGTATAGTTGTCGGAGTTGTAGTCCTCGGCTGTCCAGCCGTTCAGGCCACTATCAAAGGTCTCTGTATAAATCACGCCTGCTCCGGCCATGGGAGCCATTGCCATTATCAGAGCTGTTGTCAATATTGCCTTTTTCATCTTTCATGTCCTCTTTTCCGGTGAATGTGGTTCCGCCCGCCGCCTACTGGGGCAGGCGGAACAGGGGATTTGCGTCAGGCAAAGTGTTTCAATTCATTACCGTTTCAGCTCTTACTCAAAGGGTGCGGAACTTCCCCAACGGCTTCGCAGGATCTCGAAGTCCTCCTTATCTACCTCGCCGTCTTCGTCAAAGTCGGCCAGGGCGTCGTCACTTCCCCAGGAGCTGCGAAATTTCATGAAGTCTCGCTGATTGACAACATTGTCGTTATTCAGGTCACAGTCACATCTGTTGCCGTAGCCGTCAGCGTCAGTGTCGAGCTGGGTTTTATTGGCTGTCAGACGACAGTTATCGTGCGTGTCCGGAATGACGTCTGCGTCTGTATCTGTGATATATTGTATATCCAGAAAGGCGTTTTCCTTTACGGATTTAAACCAACGGCCTTCAAGATTACCGCCGTTAGGACTGAATATCCCAACATCAGGGACGAATACGGCTGTGGTTGCCACCTTGGCATGCAATAACTGCCGGTCAGCCAGGCTTGACCAGGTGTTGGTAACGGTGTCGTAGCGCAGAACAGCATCAATGGGAGTGTACCAGAAATCATTACTGGTACCGCCAACCACGTAGATGAAGCGATCATCGCTGGTGGCGCCAAAGCGGCCCATGGCCACAGGCATGTCTGCCATCTCGCTCAAACTGCCAGTGGCTGGGTCGTAAATCTGGCCACTGGCGGTGAACACCTCTCCATCCTCCCAGGATTCCAGACCGCCAAAGATATAAACCTTGCCATTTAAAGCCACAGTTCCGTGAGCAAACCGAGCCTGGGAAAGTTTTGCTTCAAGTTTCCATTCGTTCTCAGAGGGATTAAAGGAATAAACATTGTCCGTGGGGACGTCGTCACCATCAAGCCCGCCAGAGACATAAATCACTCCATCCACGCTGGCTGCCTGGGCAAAACAGATAGGAGTGGGATAGGGTTTGATTTTAGTAAAACTGCTGTTTTTCAGCACTTCTGCCGGTTCAAAAACGGTTACAAGGTCGAGAACGGATTGGGTGCCGACGTGGTACCCACCGATGAGGTAAACCTTGTCATTCGAAACCGCAGAGGTCAGGTGAGCCCGGTTCTTCACCATCCAATTTCCATGAGGGTATTCCCAGGAATCTGTGGTAGGGTCGTAGACTTCCCAGCCGCGCAGGGTGCTGTTACCGTCCATATAGCCGCCAAAGGTATAGACTTTGCCTTTAAGCAGAACACTCGTGGCCGAATCCCTCTTGGTGTTGGTCGGGGAACCGGTTTTCCAGAGACTGGTCTTCATGGGGCGACGCCCGGAGCGGGTGCCCCCATAATCAACAATGTAAAAGTATCCCCCTGAATATGGTGGCTTCTCAACAACCACCTCTGTATCGCTCCAGGAGAGGATATTGCCGTTTACTCCTTTGTCTGTTGTATAGGACTCGTGAAACATCACCTTACCGGGAGTCTCACCAAAGAAAACACCTTCAATCCGCAGGGTGTTCACAGAATCGTCCTCGTCAACGGCTTCGACAACTTCGACCTTCTTGATTAGTGGTGTAATGTGCAGGTACGGATTAAGAGCGCCGTTCAGGTTGATACGCCGGTCAGTAGCAACAAGTCCTTTGAGACTGTCGAGCCTGTCACCACCGCTATACAGCATGCTGATGCGCTGGTCCATGCTCTCGCTGGGATAGAGGGAAGCCATCAGGGCCAGCACTCCGGAAACGTGGGGAGCTGCCATGGAGGTGCCGTTCTTGAAGGCAAAGGCGCCCATCTCGTTAGCCTTGCCTATGCCGATTTTGTCAATGTACACTCCGTCGGCAACGCCATGGGGCACCACCTCCATTCTAAAGCGTATGCGAAACTTGTCGGTCACCAGGGACGCAGGAATGGCATAGCCATAGCTTTTCCAGTTCGGGTCACTTCCTGCATGGGCCGACAAAGTCGTCCAATTTTCTCCATCATCTCCGGAAACCTCCACAAAAAGTTTGTCTCCGCAGCCATGTTCACACGTGTATGGATGTAAATCCTTGTAAAGGAAAAAACCCACCATAAGATCTGTTTCTGTCTCGTCGGAAAGGTCAATAGCCTTACTCACCAGATTGTATTCGAGGTGCTCGTCATCTTCAGCACTTCCCTGTTTATAATTGCCATAAGGGCTGTCGCTCCAGGCCATTTTACCGTCAGCGACCTTTTCATCAGTGATTGCCCAGTCGCCTGTTGTGAGGTCCATATCCCAGTTGATGTCACCGCGCTCCATGCTGTCGTAAAAAGGATCAGTTTTGAGGGCCCTGTAGCCACCGCCCGGAACTGGGCTGAGGATATTGACCCCGGGTGCGGCGATATCTACTTCACTGGCTCCGTAGTTGGAGAAATAGGCCAGGTTATCATCCTGGTCGGAGGCGGCTACCGAAATGACATTTTCCACATCCAGGGAGCTTGGGTAGTGCTTCTGCTCTCCTTCGCAGTCCCGGGCGCTGTTACCGGCCGCAGCTGACATGATAATGCCTTCTGCTGCTGCCGCTTCCAGGGCAGTTTTCATAGCCTCGCTGGGCGAGGTGCTGCCCCAGGAGGCGTTCATTACCACGATGTCATTCTCTTCCCGCTGATTCATGGCGAGCAGATAGTCTATGCAGATAACAGCGTCGGAGGTATACCCCCGGCCTTTGGCGGACAGAAATTTAAGGGCCATAATCTTGGCCCGGTTCCAGGTGATACCGGCAATGCCTGCCCCGTTGTCGGTGACCGCCGCAATGGTTCCTGCCACGTGGGTGCCGTGGTAGTGATCGTCATAGGGATCGCTGTCTTCGTTGCAGGGATCAATGCCGTAGATGTCATCTACATAGCCATTGTCATCGTCGTCCACGCCGGCTTCACCGTTGAGCTCAAGCTCGTTGGTCCACATGTTTGCGGCGAGATCCGCATGGGTATAGTCCACGCCTGTATCCAGAACGGCCACCACCACTTCCGCGTCCCTTCCGCCCAACTGGTCCCATGCCTCGGGAGCATCAATGTCTGCATCCGGGGTGCTGGGTACCTCGTCCACCACCTGACCGGTATTATTCAGGGCCCAGAGTTCGTTAAACTCGGTATCGTTGGGCATAGCATCAATGGAGATGATATAGTCCGGCTCAGCAACTTCCACGTCGGGATGGCCTTCCAGAGATCTGAGCAGCTTTTCGGTGGGGACACCGGGGTAATCCAGGCGCAGGAGCGTTTGGCCGACTTTGCTGCTGAGGGCCTTAAAGCGCCGGATACGGTAGTCATCCGTAGCACTGCCGGCCAGGACGTCGAGGTTGCTCGTAAGGCTGTTGAGTCTGGCTCCAGATCGTAATTTCAGAAGCACTCGACCTTCCACATAGCTGGCCGAGGTGCTGGCTGCGAGTGGATGGTTTTTGAGATAGGCCGCGCCGGATGCCCAGACAGTAACAGGGATCAGCTGCGACAGGAATACAGTTAACAGGATGCCGATAAATCTGTTTTTCACGATAGCCCTCCTTTAATGGCGGGAGCAATAGAACAAGAAAAAAATTGAACACGTCGTTTCAGACAAAAAAAGACCGGACCGCATGGCTATAGCGGTCCGGTCAAGGATCAGGCAAAAAGAGGTTTAGTCCTTTCTGCGACGGGAAACCCCGACCAGCCCGAGGATACCACTACCCAGAAGCCAGGCAGCGGCGGGAACAGGAACGGCCCCAACATCAGGCTCCTCATTGGCGAGCAGGACGGAGGTGTATTCAACGACGTCGTTATAGGCGACTAGACTGGAATAAATCAAACCAGTACTCTCTTGTGTCACATCATCGATTAGCCAAAGGTCAGGAACTCCATCAAAGACCAGATCTGCGTCAGCTGTAAAGTTGAACGTCCCTAATCTAATGCTCTCATTAGCGCCAACATCAATGGGGCTCCCTGCACCCATGGTTGCCTGATTGTAATTCATAACGCAGTTTTCGCCTTCCGTGGTGATAGAATCCTCAGCTTGTCCAAACAATTCCATAAATGCCGGTACTCCCATCGTTTCATAGGACTCGAAGCTGAGCTCGTCAGCATCATAGGCTACGTTTAGGGTGACCCCTTTGAGGAGATCACCATCGGCATCAGCTGTGAAAAAAACTTCGAAGCTGATAAGGTCTCCAGTTTCAGCAGTATAGGGCCCTGTGGGGGTAACCGAAACTGTGCCCGCACCCGCAGCGGTAGCAAAAAGGAACAAACTTGAGATGGCCAGGATAAGGCATTGCTTTTTCATGATAATACTCCTTTTTTTAATGGTATTTACAACGTCTCCCGGCAAAAATGATTCTCATCATTTGCCAGACGACGAACATCCGTTATTCGTTTATTGCTGGCAAATCTGAGCCAGCCATTCTGATTCGTTCATTTTTTAATGGTACCGGCTCCATTGTCTGCGTTTTTTTAATACCAGGGATAAGAGCTCCCCCATTTCCCTTGGAATATCATATAATCCGACAAGTTAACCATTCCGTCGCCGTTGAAATCGGCTATATCATCACTGGTTCCCCACTTACCCTGGAACTGCACATAATCCGCCAGATTGACCCTACCGTCATTGTTCAAATCAGCGTCGCAGGCGTTGCCGATACCGTCGTCGTCACCGTCCAGCTGACTGGCGTTGGCGGTCAGGGGGCAGTTGTCCAGATGGTCTTCCACCCCGTCACCGTCGGTGTCGTTGGGAGAAGCGCAATACCATAAGGTAAAGTTGGGGTCCTGGCCTGCGGTGGTATCATCTGCCGTCGTCCACATGGAGGTCAAGTCCAGTTCATGAGTATTGGCGAGAATATCCGTGGTCACAAACTGCATGTCAGCAAACTCTGACTCCGGGTCGTAACCGCCGTCACAGTCGGTTTCGGGCAAACCGAGATCGGCGTCGAATTTCATCATAAAGGCGTCGTAACCACCCTGACCAAAAGACCTGGACCAACGCCCTGCCACACCGCCACCGTCGGCTGTGGGGACTAGACTGCCAAGCTGGTCTTTGTCACTATCTGCCCAAGATGGATAGGCCCTTTCTGTCACCAGGGCACCTGTTTCGGTCAAGCGCAGGAGCCAGAAGTCATAGTTGCCGAGATCATTAAATAAGCAACCAGCCAGAAGCAGATCTGTATTGTTGGCTGCCTCGGCTACGGTGCCGTACGTAAAAAGACTGGCTCCAGGATCGGTGCTCAATTCGCCGAAACGCTTGGCCCACTGTTGAGTGCCATCGTGATCCACCTTAATGAGGTAGGAAGTACGGCGGTTGCTCCAGGCTGGATCGCTGGCGCTGTAGGAGTTCCCCACCACTGCATAACCGTAGTCGGCGGTCTGGGTGAAGCCTTTAAAGAATTCGTTTCCATCGGGCTTGGCGGGCACAGAGGTGTCATACCCCTCATAGAATTTGACCCACTGGAGCGTACCGCTGGTATTCACCTTGACCAGAATGAGTCCCATATCTAACGCGCCGCCCCAATCATCTTCATGGGTGCCAACGAGATAGCCGTCCACCTCACCGTTGGTGTCTCGGGATTCTATGGCCTCACCTGCAAAATCATACGTTCCGTCTAAATCATTGGTTCCATAAGCTTTTACCCACTCCAGCGTCCCATCGGCAGCGATTTTAACCAGGCCCTGGTCGTAACCGTATACGTCTGCACCAGAACCATCCACATCAATGCGCAGGGAAATAAGGATACCGCCGTCGGCTGTTACTGTCGTTGAATTACCAATGACATTGGCCTGGCCAACATTGTCAGTGTAGGTGTACGTTTTTTGCCATATAACCTCACCCCAATTCGTCAGCTTGACCACCCAGAGGGCGTTCTTGTCCGAGTAGAGACGCCCAGTCAAATAAATCACGCCGTCTTCTGCTGCCCCAGAATTGGTGTTGCTGGAGTAAATACCGGGAAAGACCTTGGACCACTCCAGATAGCCATAGGGGTTGAACTTGGCGACTGCAGCCTCATTCTTGTCAATGTCAACTTTGCCGAAACCGACATAGCCGCCATCAGAGGTCACGTCCACCTTGTAGAAGGCATCGCTTTCCGCTGTTTCAGCATTAATCATAAAGTTGGGAGCTGCCGAAGCCAAAGAAGCACCTGAAAGGAGGACCATGACTGTCAGGGCTAGCGCCATTTTCCACCACATTTTTCTTTTCATTTAGTTTCCTCCATTGTTAAATAAGGTTAAGTTTTACTGCAGAAAGGTCTTAAAATATTAGATTCAACTAAACAAATGAGATGAGAACTAATTTACTTGAAGTTGTCTATCGATTGCTGAACAATCTTTGTCGATAAATGAAAATACGATCAGATTCTCTCAAGAGTAAGTGACCACCGGAAAAACCGGTGACTTTAAAGTTGGGACCGCTCAAAGCGGTATTTTAAAAGAATGACTGACCACCATTCGGGTCGCCTATTTTATCAATGCCAGTAGCTCTACGCGCTTTTTTCTTTTTATCCAACACTTGAGCAACTGAATACTTCGGTGGCATTGAAATCATCATGTGCACATGGTCAATATGCAAGTGTCCTTCTACAATCTTGCTTTCCTTTTGCCGAGCAAGATCATGGAAAACCTCACCCATGTTTTTTCGCAGTTGATCGTACAATGTTTTCCTACGATACTTCGATATCCAAACCTCTTGGTACGTGCATTCCCACTTGGTGTGACTTAAGCTGGTTTTGTTGTTTGTGAAGCTTCCTTATCGTGACTTTGGACGGTTCACGACTCAGGAGGCTTCTTAATTTTCCTTGAACTATCAAATTTATAGGATACCCCGGCAAAGCCGGGGTTTACCTAAAAGAAATTATTGATTGGAAAAATATTGGCGGGGCAAGGGACATCAAAACATTGACCTGTACATTTTTAAATGCACAATGCTCGCATGAAATACGAATGTAATCCCAACAAAAATGAGTGGTTAAAAGCCAATCCTCACATTGCCTTTGAACAGATTATTTTTTATTTTAGGAGAGGTGATATCTGAGGGATTTCCGACCATCCCCCCGGAATTCCGGGGACACAGAATTCCGGGGACGAATTCCGGGGACAACGAATTCCGGGCGAATTCCGGGGACACGAATTCCGGGGACAGCATACCTAATTATTGACCAAAGTCATGCTGATAGAGTAACCATTCCTTATGGCACGCATGGCGAGAGTTGTTGCTCCAGGTTACCCGCACCATATTACCCAGCGAGGCAACAAACGACAGCAAACGTTTTTTCATGACAAAGACTACCAGATATATGAATGAACTGGCCGTCCCTGTGGAGACAGTCTGTTTGTAGATCAACTGGAAAAAATTGTTTCAAGTATGTCAAAATGACTCAGCCTAAGCATTCGCTCAGTATGATACTTTATTGTCCTCCGACACAATTACTGAACTCAGCGTTGTCACCTATTCGACTGTAACACTTTTGGCCAAATTCCTCGGTTGATCCACATCACAGCCCCTTCTATTTGCAATCTCGTAAGAGAGCAACTGGGCAGGGATGGTGTAGAGAATCGGGTTTAGGTCCTCGTGAACCTCTGGCAAAAACAGGACATCGTTGGTGAGGGTGTGCAGGTGTTCATCACCTTCGGTTCCAATGAGCACCAATCTACCCTGACGAGCTTTTATCTCTTCCACGTTGGATACGGTTTTCTGATACGCGTCATCCTTTGGTACAATCCCCAGCACTGGCATATCCTTATCAATAAGTGCTATGGGACCATGCTTGAGTTCTCCGGCAGCATACCCTTCAGCATGGATATAGGAAATTTCTTTGAGCTTCAGCGCCCCTTCAAGGGCAATGGGGAAATTCATGCCGCGACCGACAAAAAGAAAATCCCTGGCCTCATAATAACGTTCTATCATGTCCCGGACTTTTTCCTGCATTGGCTCCAGCAGTTCTTCAATCATGGCGCAGATAGTAATCAGACCGTTACCTAACTCTACCCGTTGCTCGCTCTCCATAGTTCCTCTTACCTCACCCAGATAAAGGGTAAAGAGGAGCAATGCTGCAAGCTGGGAGGTAAATGCCTTGGTTGAGGCAACACCTATTTCCGGACCGGCATGGGTATAAATTACCCCATCAGCTTCCCTGGTCATGGTTGAGCCGACAACGTTGCAGATGGTTAAAATCTTAGAGCCAAGCCTCTTTGCTTGCTTGATACCTGCCAAGGTATCAGCGGTTTCACCTGACTGAGATATGGCAATGGTGAGCACCCGGTCATGGACGAGCAGGTTGCGGTAGCGGAATTCTGAGGCGATATCCACCTCAACAGGGATCTTTACCCATTTTTCAATCCAATACTTGGCAACCAGCGCAGCATGCCAGGAAGTACCACAAGCCACCAAGGCAATGCGCTCTATGTTTTGCACATCACCCTCACTCAAACCGATCTCTGACAACTCAATATGACCGGTCTCTGGAACAATCCGCCCGCTCACCGTATTTAAAATTGCCTGAGGCTGCTCATATATTTCCTTGAGCATAAAATGCTTATAGCCAGCCTTCTCAGCCATTGATGCATTCCAGGTAATCGGTGTGATTACTTTTTCCAAAGGGGTGCCATCATCCAGTGCAAGGATTGCATAGGTTCCCTTTTGCAAAACTGCCATTTCCATATCATCAAGAAAAATAACATCCTTGGTGTACGGCAGTAAGGCAGGGACATCAGATGCGATGTAGCAGGCGCTTTCCCCTACCCCCATCACAAGAGGGCTGTGGTTTCGTGCGGCAACCAGCAATTCCGGTTCGTTGGCCCATAGCACACCTATGGCATAGGAGCCTTCTACCCGTGCAAGCGCTTTCCGTACTGCCACAACCAGGTCACCATCCAGATATTCCTCGATCAGATGGGCCAGCACCTCGGTGTCAGTATCAGAAGAAAAAGTATGTCCCTTTTCCAGCAGTTCATTACGAAGCGAGTTGTAGTTTTCAATAATCCCGTTATGAACCACCACCAAATCCCCGGAACAATCGGTATGAGGGTGGGCGTTTAATTCAGTTGGTGCTCCGTGGGTGGCCCACCTGGTGTGCCCGATACCAGCGCCGCTTTTCACTCCGATATAATCATCCACCACGGTTTCCAGGTTGGACAGCTTTCCTTCTGCTCTGTAGCGTTCAAGCTTGCCTTCAAAGTGATACACCAGGCCAGCAGAGTCATACCCCCGGTATTCCAGGCGTCGCAGCCCTTCCAGTATGATAGGTACCACCCGGCGCGTTCCAACGTAACCAACTATTCCACACATATATTTATCCTCAGTATGTTGTCTTTTGTCTTAAACGAATTCCAAGCTGATAATATTAAAACTATGGTATCATAACAGGCCATGAAACAGTAGAGTAATGTATCTCCAATTTTTAATAAATTTGTTTTGTGTCTCCTAAAAAAAGCGGTATCCTACTACTAACATTTTCATAAAGGAATATTCGATGAACGAACGACAACGGCTCAAAGAACTTCTCTTGAGCAAATCATACAGAAAAGGAACCTTCACCCTTACCTCAGGTAAAACTTCTGATTTTTATGTTGATGGCAAACAGACCACTTTGGATGCTGAGGGTGGTTATTTATGCGGTCGCCTGCTGTACAGTTTACTTCAGGAAAACGAACAGGAAATTCAAGGCGTTGGCGGGATGACCTTAGGTGCTGATCCCTTGGTTACAGCAGTCTCCATTGTCAGTTACCTGGAAAAATCTCCTATTCCAGCTTTTATTGTACGCAAAGAAGCAAAGGGGCATGGTACGGGTAACTTCATAGAAGGAAAAAACAACCTCCAACCAGGAGCTGTTGTGGCCCTGGTTGAGGATGTGGTGACCACCGGTGGCACCTTAATCAAGGTAATTGAGCGGGTGGAAAACGAAGGGTTTAAGGTAGGACTGGTGGTCACAGTTGTGGACCGCCAGGAAGGTGGCGCCGAAGCGCTGGCTCAACATGGCTATCCACTGAAAGCCGTTTTCACAAGAGAAGAGCTTATAGGGGAAAAGTAGCTGTGGAATGTAAAAAATGTGATGGCACCCTTTCAGTTTTACGCAGGTGTCGTCAGGTCCGTCTTAAATGTAATAAATGTAACCACGAGTTCCACATCCACGAAGTTGCAGCAGATTTAGATGCGGCAACTGAAGCCGAGCTTGCACGGTACACAGCCATTATTTACGATTGAGCGCATGATAAAGACGACCAAAGCATACGTAAGAGGCACTGGTATTGCTACCTTAATCTGTCCTTATTGCGGGATAACTAAAAACGTCAAAATCAGCCAGCTGAAAACAACCAAGTACACCCTCAAATTGCGTTGTAAGTGCAACAAGGTGTTCCATGTACAAATAGAGCACCGTCGCTCGCACCGTAAACCCACCAAACTGCCAGGTACGTACACCATCTTAAAGGGTGGTCAGGGCGGTGGTGTTATCCACATCTGCAATATTTCCCAAGGTGGGATAGGCTTTACGGTTTCAGGTCTTCATACGCTGAAAAAAAACCAGGAGATCGGGGTCGAATTTCAGCTGACCGATAAGAATATGACCCAACTCAGAAAAAGAGCCCGTGTTATATCGGTCCGAAACAATCAGGTTGGGTGTCAATTTACAGCCGGTGATGAGACGGGTAAGGCGCTGGGCTTTTTTCTGCAGTCGTAAAAATCATTTTACAGTATTTGGAGGGTTTTTTGCAGTTTTTGCTCAACAGTGGTCAAGAGTGGTGACAGGGTGGCAGGGTCAATGGCGCTGATGCCGATGCCACCACCTGCTTTTATTCGGTGTTCAGCCTGTTCTGCCTCCAGCTTATCAATCTTGTTAAAAATGGTCAGGCTTGGGATGTTCTCAAGTTCAAGTTGATGGAGCAAGGATTCTACCACCTCTATCTGCTGTTTCCATTGCGGATTCGATATATCAACCACATGAAGGAGCAAGTCAGCCTCAAATAACTCCTCCAGGGTTGATTCAAATGCCTTGAGCAACTCTGCCGGCAGGTTGCGGATAAAGCCAACCGTATCAGTAACAATGACCTCCAGATCCTGGGGAAAGCGTAACCTTCTGCTGGTGGGATCAAGGGTGGCAAAGAGCAGATCTTCTGCCTGGATTTCACTTTTGGTTAAGGTATTGAGCAGCGTGGATTTTCCAGCGTTGGTATATCCAACCAGGGAAATTATCGGCACATCGCGCTTCCGCCGTCGGTTGCGACGGTGGTAACGTTGCTTCCCCACTGACTTCAGCTCTTTTGCCAGTCGCGCGATACGATCATGTATTCTCCTCCGGTCAATTTCAAGCCGTGTTTCACCCGGTCCTCTGGCACCAATGCCTCCTGTGAGCCTTGAAAGAGCATCATCCCTGGTGGTCAGTTTGGGCAGCATATACTTGAGCTGGGCCATCTCGATCTGCAGTTTCCCTTCTCTGGAGCGTGCTCTACTGGCAAAAATATCCAGGATGAGCTGGGTACGGTCAATGACGCGTAAGTCTGTATTATCGGTGACAGAGCGAATCTGCGATGGGCTGAGTTCCTGATCAAATAACAGCAGGTTCACCCCTAGACGCAAGCTCTTGAGCACAATCTCCATGAGCTTGCCACGTCCTAAAATAAATTTGGGGTGAATTTGCTTACGTCTCTGAATGACCTGCCCAAGTACCTCTACGTCTGCTGAACGAGCCAATTCCACCAGCTCATCCATGGAGTCCTGAGCCTCAGGCTTTGAACCGGTGGTGACTGAGATAAGCAGCGCTCTGTCCCGCCCTTTGTTCACTTCTTCAATGGGACGTTCGCGGACCAACTCACGCTCAATGGACTCGATGAGATCAATGCAGGAGACATGCTGATGAGCAGGATGTACGGGATCCAGCACTGCCCAGTCACGGCCATCGAGCTGGCGTGGTAAAAGGTGGGCTGTATGAAGCAATTCCGGCAGGTTTTCATCCAAGGTGAGCACCGCCATGAGATCAAGCCGCAGACAGGCCATATCCATCACATCTTCTTCATTGATCCCATTTTTGCGAAAGGTGGTATGCACACAACGTAAACCGCGTAATCGCCCACCAGCTGTTCCTGTATGTGGAAGGGCCGGGATGACAATGCGATCAAAATCCCCCACCACCACCTTTGCTATGGCTCCCGAGCGGTGGATGAGCAGGCCAATCTGGCGATTGAGTTCTGTGGAAAGGGTTGCCAGGGTTCTGGCGGTATCGCGTCCTATGACCTCATCGGGCGCAATTTTTTTCTGGGCAAGTCGTTCCAGTGCTCGTAACTGTTTGGTTTTCAGCCCGCTTTTATTTCCTGCTACAGCGCCTATTGTTCAATCTCCTGCTTATTATTCTCAGCATCTTTGATTAACAAGGTGCATTGCCCGGTGTACGTGGAAAGGGAATCACGTCACGAATATTTTGCATTCCAGTGACAAATTGCACCAGGCGCTCAAACCCAAGCCCAAAACCTGAATGGGGCACTGTTCCGTATTTGCGCAAATCCAGGTACCACTCATACTCCTCCAGATCCAGACCAGCTTCAATCATACGATCTTTCAGCACGTCATAGCGTTCTTCACGCTGGCTGCCGCCTACCAATTCACCAATACCAGGAACCAAAATATCCATAGCAGCCACCGTCTTGTCGTCATCATCAACCCGCATGTAAAACGGCTTTATACTTTTGGGATAGTTGGTAACAATAACAGGTACCTTTGCAACCTCTTCGCACAGATAGCGCTCATGCTCAGCCTGGAGATCAATCCCCCACTCCACTGGAAATTCAAATTCTTTCTTTGCTTTGAGCAGTTCATTTACGGCATCAGTGTAGGTCATATGGACAAAAGGTTTGCTCTTCACCAGCTCCAGATCATCAGCAAGTCCTTTGGAAACAAAACGGTTAAACAGGTCAACCTCAGGAGCACACTCTTCCAGTGCCATTCCAATCAGAAATTTGATCATGGATTCAGCCAGCTCCATATTTCCTTGCAGGTCGCAAAAGGCCATTTCCGGCTCCAGCATCCAGAACTCAGCTAAATGCCTGCTGGTGTTGGAGTTTTCTGCACGAAAGGTGGGGCCGAAGGTGTATACCCGACCATGGGACAGAGCAAATATCTCGGCCTGTAACTGGCCACTGACCGTCAATCCGGCGCGTTTGTTAAAAAAATCTTCATGAAAGGATTGGGCGTTTGTAATGTGTTCCGGATCCATGGCAGTAACCGTAAACATCTCGCCAGCCCCTTCACAGTCCGAAGTAGTTATGATGGGGGTGTGCACCTGGAGGAAGCCATGCTCCCTGAAAAACTGATGCACGCCAAAATTGAGCGTACTCCGAACTCGAGTGACAGCACCCAACGCATTGGTCCTGGAACGTAGATGAGACATGGTACGTAAGAACTCAAAGCTATGACGTTTTTTCTGTAGTGGGTATGTTTCAGGGTCGGCCCAGCCTACCACCTCCAGTGTTTCAGCATGGAGCTCAACAGCCTGTCCCTTTGCTGGAGATTCCACCAAAGTTCCCTGCACAGAAACAGCACACCCGGTGGTCAATCGCTTGACCTCAGACGCATAGTTTGCAAGCTGCTCTTCAGCAATAACCTGCAGATGAGCAAGGCTTGACCCATCGCTGATTTCAACAAACGACAAACTCCCGGAATCACGCCTGGTTCGCACCCAACCGGAAATGGTGATGTTCTCTCCCACAGGAGCTTGTTTAAGCAGTTCTCGTATCGACAACATGTTTGAAAATTGTGTATTCATAAAGCTTCGCTATTTCATATTTTTTGTGTGTAATGCCTGCCCGAACTTATCTCAACGATGATAACGGGTTATTCCTCTTTTCTTTCGTGGAGTACCGATGCCTCAAGCATCCCTGTTCGTACCGGAATGAGCCAAAATTTCTCAACTTCGTTATCAATAGTCTCCCGCAGTCCAGAAGTGACCCGATGGGAATCCTCAACCAAATTGTAGAAAATGGAATCCACCCCAATAAACCCATCAAGGAGATGGGCAAGGGTATGGAGTACTTTGGTCAAGTACCCTTCCCGCATTTGAACAAGCTCTTCCAGGGTTGTTACCCCTTCTTCTTTGAGGGTGTCAACAAGGGATATGGCAACATTCATATTCTTTTGTACGCCCCTGTTAAGGGTGGGCCAGAAGCGTTGGTCCTTGCTGCCAATCACCTCTTCCTCCCTGATCACCAGATGAGAATAGGTGACAAGCTGGTTTCCTTTCAGATAGTGATGAACCTGCTCTTCTCCAAGTTTTGCGGTGTCAGCTTCCACGAGAAAATAATGGGATATCTTGTACTCACTTTGGTCTTTTTGCATAACAGATTATGTATCTTTCATTGCACAGACAGGCTCAACATAGTTACAGCAGTGAACATCCTGGGTACCCGTATACCCCATATCCAGCTTAACATACAATCCCTCATGCTTGCCATGCAGGTCACAACTCCAAAGCCATCGGGCCACATCAGGGATAAACGGAACCGGAGTAAGTCGGTTATGTCCATTGAGTAGACTGAGCAGTGCATTTAGCAAAGGCAACCGCCACTGGATTTCACTCTGCTTTTTATTTAAGCTGGTCAATATAGTCCAATGCCTCAACTCTTGACAAGGGATAAGGGGTCAGCCGACGTTTCCAAATCAACCTGGTGGAGTTGTCAATAACCTGCTCGTCCTCAATAACACGACAGGTTGGGCCACCAAAAAGCGGCCTGTTCTGCTGGTTGTCTCTATCAGCAAAAACAGCTTCAAGCGCCCGGCAATTTCCGTGGATATCAGCAATGACAGCTCTTCGCATGGTACCAATCAGTCCTGATTCATTTCTTTGGAACAAAGGATAACCGGTGAGCCAATCTTAACCGCTGCATGCTCAAACCTACGGTGCAGGTGATCGCGAACCGTACTGCACTTTACCGTGAAAAGGAAAAAAAGTGGTGCCTTCACCTCAGACAGGCACTCGAAATTGCCCATCCCTTTGGCAAGGATACAGTCTGCCTTAGCAAAGGTGGTTGTAAACTCATCAGTACACATGGATAAGGCTGTACCAGGAACATCAGCCCCATTTGGTATCACCTTGCAGAGCTTATCAATGCCAACATATTGCGCTTCTGCAAGGGTAGCATCATTTATAGCAGGTCCACCACGCACACCTACAGTCACAGTAAGCCCCCTGTTCTGCAGCTGTTGTACCAGTAATTTATCAAACACGATTTCTCCGCAGTTGTCGGCAAGTAACAAAACGTTGCGTGAAGCTGCGAGCTTTTCACACAGTGGCTTATAATGGTTGATAACCAATTCCTGTTCCTGACATGCAGCCAGGGTCTCCTCAATACCGAGCTGCTGCTGAGCCCCGTTGTCTAACACATTGGCACCAATGGCAAAGCGTAGGGCAGCAAGCAGTGGATCCCTGGATTGTTCAATGAACTTTTGGGTTTGCTTTTCAAGGGAAAGGGCAAAATCATTACTCCTTTTTTTTATTCCGGCGTAAGGATCAGGCGTTTTGGTCTTTTCAGCTATGAGCCGGTAATAGCCCACAGCATTCTCAGGAGGTGATACGTTTCTTGGAAAAGACCCAAGCATGGCACCAACTTCTGTAAGTATCTGATACTGCATATCCACATCATCTGTGGCCAGCTTTACTGTATTTAAAGCCTGCTTCATAAAACAGGCCAGGCAATCGTTTCCGGTTTCCATTAGGGTCTTTTTGCAGCGGGGTTAAGGAGGTACTCTTCTCTTACATTGCCAAGGGCAGCAAATATATGCTCTTTAGAGCCTGGGAAAGTGTGATAAATGGTTTGTACCAGGTGATGGATATCCTTTCGCCTGGTCTGCTCGGAGAGGGGGCAATCAGAGCTGACAGGAGTAAGATCAAGTTTGTTTACAAGAGATGAGATCTCTTGCTTATCGCAGTACGCCAGAGGCCGTATCACTGATAACTCCCCATCAAACAGCTCCTGTTTAGGTCGCATGGTGCTCACGTTGCCGGCGCACATCAGGTTAAGAAAAAAGGTTTCAATAATATCGTCCCTGTGGTGCCCCAGTGCAAGTTTGTTAAAACCGTTCTCACTGGCGTATTGGAACATCTGGGTCCGTCTGGACCGTGCGCACTGAAAACACTGCTTGTTACTGGTTTTCTTCCTTGCGTCCTCTTTGAGCTCTGGCCGCCATAGTGCTGGCAATATATCCAGGGAAAATTCCAAAGATGCCAGAACCTGCTTAACCTGGTATGCCTGTACGCCGAGGTTATCTCCTCCACCAGACATATCAATATGCACAGCTTTACACTGATATGTAATAGGTGCTTTCTGTTGCCAGTACGCCAGCACCCAGGCCAAGGCAAGCGAGTCTTCTCCTCCTGAAACACCAACCAGGACCTTATCTCCGTCTGCCAGCATGCTATAATCATGCATTGCCCGGCCAATCTTCCTGTTCATGCTTTTACTGAGCATGAAACTACTGTAAAGAGAACCCCAGATCAGGATTCAGGGTCAGCGAGATAGGCACATTCGGAAAATTTTTCATGGATACCCTCCATCAGTAACTCTTCCGAGGTTACCCAGGTAAACCCTCGTTTACTTGCTCTGTTCCAGTTGTAGAGATTTTCCATTAAGGATTGTTGCTTCTCGTCAAATCGTCCCGAACAAAGTACCTTGCCCTGATTCATATCATAGAGTTTATAGTGAAAAGCAACTGAAGCAGGATTTTTCGATGTATACTCACCACCAAGCCGGTCGGTGTAACGATTTAAGGTTATATCAAGCATGGCATTACAGCTCAATTGTTCAGCTACCTTTTGCAACCGCGCAGCAGGATTACTGCCAACATCAATGGTATAGGCTTGAGCTGAATTGGCAAAACGAAACGCCCTGCGTCCAGCAAGTTTCTTCTTAATCAGCGCGTCCATGACGGCGGCCCCATCTTTGAGTTGTTTTGCCTGGGCATACGAAATCCCATTCGCGTTTTCAGCACTCGGCTGAACAGGCATAACACCAATGCAGGAAATTGCTACACCAGGGTCTTTACCAACGGGTTTACCGATCTGCTTTTGCGAACAGCCAGAAAGGCCAATAAAAAGCGTTACACCAACAACGCACATTGTTTTTGAAAATATACCCACAATAGCCTCCTTTTCTATTACAAACTGCCTTTTGAAGAAAGTTGCCCTTGAACGTGTTGGTTGATACTGGATGCCTGATCCAAAGTACGCCCAAGCGCCTTAAAGATCGCTTCTAAAATATGATGGGTGTTTTCGCCGTGAAGTAAATCCACATGCAGGGTTATCCCGGCATGAAGCGACAGCGCGCGTAAAAACTCTTTAGCCAGCTGGGTATCAAAAGTACCAACTTTACGGTCTTCCAGCTTAACAGTGTAACTTAAATAAGGTCGATTTGAGAAATCTGCACACACCCTTGCCAACGTTTCATCCATGGGCACATAGGCATGTCCGTATCGGTTAATCCCTGATTTATCACCTAAAGCCTCGGCAAAAGCTTTACCTAAGCATATCCCAACATCTTCAACAGTGTGATGATCATCAATTTCAAGATCACCCTCTGCTTTAATATCCAGGTTGAAAAAACCATGTACACTGAACAAGGTTAACATATGATCAAGAAAACCAACTCCGGTTTGCACATCAGCATTTCCCTGACCATCAAGTTCCAGTGACACCTGGATAGATGTTTCCTTGGTAACACGTTCAATTTTTGCCGTACGTTGAGCGCTTCCTGTCATAAATGGATCCCATATTTATTCAAATTAACTCGTAGAGAAAGAAACCAAGTATAGCATAAAAAAGTACTAAAAGGTGCAAAACGACGAACGCTTACGCTGTGAATCAATTGTCTGTTTTCCCTTTCAATTCCACTATATTATTCCCCTTTGATGAGAGTTGCAACAGTTCTTAAGAAATGCAACAGGCTACAGGCTGAGGGCAGGTCAGCAAAAAATGAACACTTGTGTGTTTTTTATTTGACACAAAACCAGAGGACATGTTAAGTTCTCCCGCTGTCAAAACGATGCAAACTGTGAGCGGGAATAACTCAGTGGTAGAGTGTAACCTTGCCAAGGTTGAAGTCGCGAGTTCGAATCTCGTTTCCCGCTCCATTCTTTTTTATAAGGTTCGGACCACCGTTCGAACCTTTTTTTGTTAAATTGCGAGGCGCAAAAGAATGAAAACATATTATACGCCAGTGAAAGAAATTTCCCGTCAGTGGCATGTGGTTGATGCCGACGGTAAAGTTCTGGGACGTATTGCCACAGAAATTGCTGACCGTCTTCGTGGAAAGCATAAGCCGACCTTTTGCAATTTTCAAGATAACGGAGATTTCGTTATTGTTGTAAATGCCGAGAAGATTCACCTGACCGGAACCAAGTGGGACGATAAAAACTACTACCGTCACACCGGTTATATTGGTGGGATCAAATCTCAAACAGCAAAAGAACTGCTGGAGAAAAAACCCGAAGAGTTAATTCGTAACGCTGTTAAAGGCATGTTACCTAAAAACAAGCTTGGTCGGGCGCAGTTCAAAAAATTAAAAGTCTATGCAGGTCCGGAACATCCGCACAAGGCACAACAACCTGAACAACTTGAGATTTGATCGGAGCAATTATTATGTCGCAGGATAGAACATACGCCACCGGGAGAAGAAAAACTGCTATCGCCAGAGTATGGATCACACCAGGTAGTGGTAATGTGGCTGTAAATAAAATGCCAGTGGAAGAGTACTTTGGTAATATTTATTTTGAACCAAAAGTTGACAAACCATTTGCTGTAACAGAAACCACTGACAAATTTGATATCCAGGCAACAGTTACAGGCGGCGGTAAGTCTGCACAGGTCGATGCACTGGTACATGGTATTGCAAGAGCTCTACAGGAAAGAGATCCTGAAATGCGCATGCCACTGAAAAAAGCTGGTCTGCTCACCCGTGACCCACGTGCGAAAGAACGTAAAAAGTACGGTCAGCGTGGTGCTCGTGCCCGCTTCCAGTTCTCCAAACGTTAATCAGTTTCGGAGCAATCTACTACCGCTTTTCCCAGACTTCTTGATTGGAAATTTCAAGGGAGTAACGATTTCTTCGTTACTCCCTTTTTTTATTCTTTTTCTTATGCAGGACTAAACATGCTGAAAGTAGGTATTGTTGGAGCATCTGGCTACACAGGAGTTGAATTAGCAAGAATCCTGGCCAACCACCCTGAAGTGGAGATAACTGCTGCAACCTCTAGAAAATATGCTGGCCAGATGCTCGCTGAGGTCTTCCCCAGTTTACAGGAACGTGTTGCAATTCGCTGTGAAAACCTGCCGGTGAGTGAACTTGTGGAACGAGCTGATTTTTTCTTTGCCGCTGTTCCTCACAAAACTGCCATGGACATTGTCCCTGAACTCCTTGAAGCTGGGAAAAAAATAGTTGACCTGAGTGCAGATTATCGCATCCGTGATGCTGCTGTGTACGAGCAATGGTATCAGGAACATAGCAGTAAAGAATTACTTAATGAAGCGGTCTATGGCTTACCAGAGCTCTATCGTGAAAAGATTAATGGTGCTCGACTTGTGGCTAATCCTGGCTGCTACCCGACTTCGGTTATCTTGGCACTGGCCCCCTTACTCAAAAACACGCTTATTGATGCAAGTACGCTTATAATTGACTCCAAATCCGGTACCACAGGAGCAGGGCGTTCACCAAATGTAGGCTCCCTGTACTGTGAAGTGGCAGATGGCTTCAGGCCCTATAAGGTGGGTGGAACCCACCGACATACTCCAGAGATCGAACAGGAGCTTGGGGTTCTGGCGGGTGCAGATGTCACTGTATCATTCACCCCCCATCTTTTGCCCATAAACCGTGGGATTCTCAGTACCATCTATGGCACTTTACTTCATCAGATCACGCTGACTGATTTACAAAACCTGTATGAATCAGCCTACCATGATGAACCCTTTGTACGTGTACTTCCTGAAGGTTCCCTGCCAGCTACCCAATATGTCCGAGGTTCCAACTGCTGTGATATTGGAGTGCAAATTGATCCACGAACAAGCCGGGTTATCGTGATGTCTGCCATTGACAATATTGTGAAAGGCGCTTCAGGCCAGGCAATTCAAAATATGAACCTGATGAATGGTTTTGATGAAACAACTGGCCTTATGCATGCACCCTTTTTCCCCTGATGCAACGCACAATCAGACTGCTTATCAGTTTTGATGGCACCAATTATCACGGCTGGCAACGCCAGCACAATGCTCTTACGGTTCAGGAGGTTATTGAACAGCAGCTAGCCATTATTTGCAAAAAACCTATCAATCTCCATGGAGCTGGGCGGACGGACTCTGGAGTCCATGCCCTTGGAATGGTTGCCCACTTCCACCTTGATCTCCCCATTGCGCTGGCTGCTTTTGACAAAGGGCTCAATTCCATGTTGCCCAAGGATATCCGCATACTTAAGGCTGTAGAAGAAAGAGCCGATTTCCATAGTCGATTCAGTGCGCTGGGCAAGACATATCGGTACGATTTTTTTACAGGAGAAATCCAAACTCCAATAAGCAGGTTATATGCCGCACATTTTCCCGGTTTTTTTTCACTTGAAAGCGTGAATACAGCCTTGGATATCTTAACTGGCACCCATGATTTTTCCAGCTTTGAATGTGCGGGCTCAAGAGATATTTATCGCGAAGGCGGACGGGGTGCAGTTCGAACCATCTTTAAAGCCACCTGCACCCCCCATTCCTTTTATCCAGAGTTCTGGTCGATCTCACTGACAGGGGACGGTTTTCTGCGTCAGATGGCACGCATTATAGCAGGTACTTCAATCGAAATTGGACAAAGAAAAAGAGACGCCCAATCCATGCTTGAGATACTACAGGCAAAAGATCGAAAAGCTGCTGGCCTTACAGCTCCTGCCCATGGCCTTTTTCTTGAGCAAATCTATTACAACGAACTCTTTCGCGTATAGCGCTCTTTATATTCCAGTATGTTTAAACAACATTTTCCTATCATTCTTGCCTCCAATTCTCCCCGGCGCAAAGCATTCCTTTCTTCCCTTGGCCTGGACTTTACGGTTGTACCAGCAACCATTGATGAAACGCCATTTCCAGATGAAGGTCCAGAACAATTCAGTTGTCGTATGGCAAAAACAAAAGCTCAGGCTATTGCTCAAACACACCCACAGTGCTGTGTAATCGCTGCTGATACTGTGGTAACCATCGATAATAACATTCTGGGAAAACCCCAGTCCCCTGAACAAGCCCTGTCCTTTTTACAAAAGCTGCGTGGGAAAATGCATAAGGTTATCACAGGGGTCTCCCTTATTCACCCTACCAATGAACTGCTCTTTTCAACGTGTACACAGGTATGGTTTGCAGAGTATCCCGACGAGATACTCCAATCCTATGTACAAAGTGGAGATCCAATGGATAAGGCTGGAGCTTATGGCATCCAATCCTTTGGAGGGTTTCTCATCCAATCCATCAAGGGTTCATACTCCAATGTCGTGGGATTACCGGTTACTGAATTAGTGTCCCGACTCACAGATGATTCCATTATCACCCCAGCTGACCAACAAACTCCATGCTAATGCCTTGACTTCAAAAAGGAATATGCTATCCTTTTTACAATCCCCTTTTTTATAAACTCACTATTGGTTCCCTGTTGCCGAGATGCCAACAATTTTAAATAAATATTACCCCGTACGTAAAATTTTCTTCTTTATAGGCGAAGGGTTCCTTATCTTTACATCCTTCCTCCTGATGGACCTGTTTTTTTCAAATTGGGAAATTTTTTTGATTGATCTTGAACTGGATGCATTACGGGCAGCAACGGTCACCCTGGTTTTTCAAACTTCCCTCTATTTTTTCGACCTCTACGATCTCAGGAGACCTGGAACTACAGCCGATACAGCAATTCGAATGATGCAGTCATTTGGAGTAGGCTGTATCGTTCTTGGGCTTACCTATTACGCTTTACCGTCACTGATAATTTCATCCAAAAAATTCTGGGCTTGTTATGTCATTCTCTGTGCGGCCCTTATTGGCTGGCGCTCACTCTACTATTTTGTCATAGAGCGAAAGCTGTTTTCACGTCCAATCGTTATTGTTGGTGTTGGAGAAACGGCAAAGCAAATCTATAACGAGCTATACAACAATAAGGACTCCGGATTTTCAATCCTCGCATTTATAGGTAACACCACACCTGGTTTTTTACATGAAGCCACGCTGGTTGTAGAAAAGCTCACGGACCTTGAACAACACAATCTGGCCCATAAAACAGAACGAATAGTGGTAGCTCTTGATGACCGCAGGGGCACCATGCCAACGCCCGAGCTATTAGAGGCAAAATTGCAAGGTGCAGTCATTGAAGACGGGATATCCTTTTATGAAGGCCTTAGCGGTAAACTCCTTGTTGAAAGGGTCAACCCTGCCTGGCTGATATTCTCACAAGGTTTTGACTGCGGTCGGCTGACCTATTTTATCAAACGATGTATGGATATCGTCCTGGCTGTAACAGGATTGTTCGTTTCGCTTCCCTTTTCACTGCTCACAGCCCTGCTGATTAAGCTTGAATCACCAGGCCCGGTTTTTTATTTACAAGATCGTGTTTGTGAACGAGGTGCAACATTTAAAGTTATCAAATTTCGTTCCATGCGAAATGATGCAGAAAAAGATGGTGCTGTGTGGGCGAGTAAAAATGATACCAGGGTCACCAAAGTTGGCGGGTTCATTAGAAAGGTTAGAATTGACGAAATCCCACAAATGTGGAATGTGCTCAAAGGTGAAATGAGTTTTGTCGGGCCCAGACCCGAACGTCCTGTTTTTGTGGAACAACTTAATGCCAATATACCATATTATACCCTTCGCCACTCGGTTAAACCAGGTATTACCGGCTGGGCCCAAATCTGTTACCCTTACGGAGCATCTGAGGAAGATTCCCTCCGTAAACTTGAATATGATCTGTACTACATCAAAAACCAGTCTATATTTATGGATATGTTGATTATTTTCAGGACAATTAAAACGGTTCTCTTCCGGGTAGGCTCCCGCTGATACTCGCCTCCTTTCCTACTGTTTTTTACCTATCTTGCCAAGTTTTCTGGTATGTTGTATTTTCACAATAGAGGTATATTATTCGAAAGTTTCTGCTTCCCAGGTCATAAGTATTATGAGTGCAACACCATCTCAAGCCGCAACCAATCACAATCAACTCGCTGCTGACCTGCCAGTCAGGCTGTATACCGCCATGCGAACCATGCGGCTATACCCACCTACAAATCCGCAGGTGCTCCGTAATATAACCACTGCATATCAGGCCTATAAGGCTCTTGCAGAAGGAAACACCGGGGATAACGTCGTCATTGCTTTGTCGGAACAAAAAATTATTGTCAATGATGAACATCTCACAGAAAAAGACCATGCACTTCCTCAGATCAAGGGATTGATTGAATTTTTTGATAAATTACAACTGCACTCCATATCTTTTGACTCCACATTTAACGAGGATGATTGCCGTACATTTATCAATCTCCTTGCTGAGATTTTTGCGCAAAAAGAGGTTAAGCAGCCTCTTGCCGAACTCTTGTCTGAGGCTAACCTCACCACAGTAAGGGTCGATGCCAAACGGTACGTGATAGTGGGAGAGGGTGAACAGGTAGTCAGGGAGGATGAAATTGGTTTTGGATCCGGGGTCAATATCTCTGAAGATGAAATGGCCAACTATATCCTTGGTCACACTGGTGTTGGGTTATCTTTGACAGCGAACCTGCCTCCTCACCTTGGACCCTTATTGGAAGTTTTTACAGAAGCACTCCAAGAGCATGATAACCCGGAACAGCTCACCAGTGCGTTTTTAAACGCTTTAAGTGGTGGGAATGGTGAAAGAAGTGAAGGTCAAGGTAACGAACAGCGTGCCAACGATATTTCTACCGCAGTGGACACCCTGGCGAAGATATCTTCAGACCAGCTCTCACAACTCATTGGATTACTGCCCAAAACCTCCTCCAGCAATGCGCTTTTAGACGCTACCATTGAGAATATGGATAGTGGTCAACTTAACAGCCTGGTCAACTCACTTATAAGCCAGCTCACGGAAAATGCCGCAGGTACAGAAGAGACGCAACAAGACACCTCACCTGGCGAGACAATAAAGAGGCTCATCAACTCTTCCAAGGGCGCTGAAGTTAAAAAAGCCATTGCACTGAACACAGACGCACGCCAGATGCTGGATAACCCAAACACCACCCTGGCTGAGCTGCCCGATCATCTACTGCAACGGCTCCAGCAGCCTGAGTGGTCGGCCCCGGTGCTGGCCAATGCGGTTCAGCAGGCCGCTGATCCACAGGGAAGTTCGGTTCCTGTCGATCCACAAGCACTCAACAAAATGCTCCAGAATTATGAGCAGATACTGAACCCGGAACAACAACAGCAGGTCGCTGCACAGGCAGGCGCACAGCTCGCTTCATCGGAAGCTTTAGCACTGGGCAATGTCCTGGCACAAAAGTTCAAGGGGTTGTTTGGGGAAACCCTTTATCACCAGGTCATCAACCAGGTCTCAGACGAGCTGCTGGATGAGACCATTGAGCATCTTAATCCAAAGCAGCTCAATCGA
>PDWI01004429.1_pt1 | contig 34158 bp, 33 predicted proteins | sample 1430891 | NCBI WGS metagenome assembly PDWI01 (sample SAMN01162508, study PRJNA174530) | Oral metagenome, whole genome shotgun sequencing project. | biome: Marine environment; feature: Marine mammal; material: Swab sample of the gingival sulcus; isolation source: swab sample of gingival sulcus... | reverse complement strand
TTATCGGATACTCGATTTCTTGCAAAATCATCATTTAATTCATCGTATTGAGAACTTAAATGCCTTTATGCTGTGCAATCATTTATCAAAACACCATATCTCCCAATGGTTGATTTGTGAAGATTGTGGCAATGTTGAAGAATATACTGATGATGAATTTAATCAAGTTATTGATAAAATAACCACCGATAACGGGTTTGAAGTGACCGCCGAAACCATTGAGTTAAAAGGTGTTTGTGCCAATTGCCAAGCAGGAAAAAATAAATGAAACAAACACTCATTAGCCTATTCGATGTGAGTTATCAAATCGGCGATAAAAAAATATTACACGGTTTGAATGTCGAACTAAAAGCTAAAGAAATCGTGACGATTGTCGGTCCTAATGGGGCTGGTAAGACGACCTTGCTATCGGTAGCGTTGGGGTTGCTAAAACCAACGGCTGGTAAGGTTGTACGACATCAAATTGATGGACAAGACTTGCGTATCGGTTATGTGCCACAATCGGTTAATCGTGACGCGACGTTACCGATAACGGTGGCTGAGTTTATGGGATTATCCAAAAGCAAACCCAGTAAAGCCACTATCCAAAATTTACTTGATGAATTAAATTTATCGCATTTAGCAACAGCTTTTTTAAGCAATTTATCAGGGGGCGAATTACGCCGCGTGCTATTTACCAGAGCCTTGTTAAATCGCCCACATTTGTTAGTGTTAGATGAACCGACCGCAGGGGTGGATATCGCGGGACAAGAAGCTTTTTATCATCAGTTGAATGAACTACGAGAGCGTTACCAGTTCGCCATTTTAATGGTATCACACGATTTGCATTTGGTGATGTCGGCAACTGATCACGTTATTTGCCTAAACCAACACATTTGTTGCCAAGGCAAACCCGCACAAGTCGTGGACAGTCCACAATACAAAGCACTTTTTGATAAAGAAAGTGATACGGTGCAAAAAGGGCTAGCCGAACTGGCATTTTATCAGCACGAACACGACCATAATCACAATGATGACCATAGTCACGAGCATTAATAATGAACATTACACTCACAGAATTTTTTAACCCCACCAGCTTTATCGGTCAATCGGTGTGGGCACTGTTATTTTTGTCTTTACTGACCGCACCAATGGGCTGCTTTATGGTGTGGCGGAAATTATCGTTTTTCGGGGCGACGTTGGCACATTCAGCACTGTTGGGGGCAATTTTGGGATTGCTACTCGGTATCGGTGTCCTCACTGGCGTTATCGGTTTTACAGTGGTACTCGCTATCGGTTTGAGTTTTTGGTTAAATCAACGCTTATTATCAGCGGATACGATGTTGGGGTTAATTGCCCATTTAAGTTTAGCGGTTAGCGTTATCGCTGTATCGGTAATGGATAATTTGCGTATTGATTTAATGGCATATTTATTTGGTGATGTGCTATCGGTATCGACAGAGATGTTTTACGTAACTATTGCTGTATCGATTGTCGGTGTGGCGATTATTGTGTTGGCTTGGCGAGGTTTTGTTAATTTATCGGTGCAAAGCGATATTGCCGAGGTCGAAGGCTATCCGATTTTATCGTTTGAGTTATTATTTACTTTGGTGTTATCGCTAACGATTGCCTTGGGAATGTTGTCCATCGGTGTATTGTTGATTATTGCGATGCTGATTATTCCTGCTGCAACGGCACGATTGTTTTCAAAATCACTAAAACAAATGGTGCTGATTACTTGGGTTGTGACGGTGCTATCGGTACTGGTCGGTATGCTATTGGCATTGTACTTTAACTTCCCAGCTGGGGCGACTATGGTTAGTGTTGCTGGCTGTGGTTTTATTGTCAGTAATCTGTTGCAACGTATTTGGAAAAAGTGATACAATCATAAAGGTGTTTTATCTATTAGGGGCCTAACCTTAAATGAGGGTAAATAGGGCAAACTTTTTAACGAACAAACAAAATGAAGAAACGACAAATGATTAAAAGAATAGGTGTACTAACAAGTGGTGGTGATGCCCCAGGAATGAATGCGGCAATTCGTGCGGTAGTGCGTTGTGGTATGGATGCAGGTTTAGAAGTATATGGTATTTATGACGGTTATTTAGGTTTGCATCAAAACCGTATTAGAAAATTAGAACGTAAAGATGTGGCTGAAACTCTTAATCGTGGTGGAACATTTTTAGGTTCAGCCCGTTTTCCTGAATTTAAAGAAGAAAAAACTCGTAAACAAGCGATTAGTAACTTAAAAATGCACGGTATTGATGGATTAGTCGTTATCGGTGGTGATGGTTCTTATGCTGGGGCTAAAAAACTGACTGAAATGGGCTTTCCTTGTATTGGTTTGCCTGGAACGATTGATAATGATATTGCGGGTACTGATTATGCTATCGGTTATATGACAGCACTCAATACGGTACTAGATGCGATTGACCGTCTGCGTGATACCTCTAGTTCACATCAACGTATTACCATTATTGAAATAATGGGGCGTTATTGTAGTGATTTAACTTTAGCCGCAGCGGTTGCTGGTGGTTGTGATTTTGTGGTGACACCTGAAACAGGCTTTGATAAAGAAATGATGGTTTCTCACTTAAAAGATGCGATCTACCGTGGTAAAAAACATGCTATTGTTGCAATGACAGAGCATATTACCGATGTGATGGAGTTAGCAAAATATGTTGAGGCAGAAATTGGTAATGAAACCCGTGCAACAATTTTAGGACATATTCAGCGTGGTGGGCAGCCAACGGCATTTGACCGTTTATTAGCCTCTAGTATGGGGGATTATGCGGTGCAATTATTATTAGCAGGTAAAGGCGGTCGTTGTGTTGGTATTGAAGAAGGTAAGTTGATACATCATGATATTTTAGATGTGATCGGTGAAATGAAACGTAAACCACGTAATGACTTACTTGGATTAGTTAAAAAACTTTATTAATTCATAGAGCTTCTATTAACTAAAAAAACCTCAAAAGTTTACCTTTTGAGGTTTTTTTTATGAATGACGAATACGAAAATTAATTTACGCCTTAAACGAACTCAGTAAATAACGATATAGTGAGGATAAGCTAGATTCTGTATTTTCTTCAGGCTTTTTACTATTAAATGGTTTCATTGACAATGCCTTCTGAATAACAGCTTTACCATCGGTAATTGGGGCTTTAATACTGGTACGTAGTAATTTTTTACCGTCGAATCGAGAGATATCAACATCCTGATCAGAGCAAACGATAACAGCAATAGCACGTTCGATTTCTGCTTGGGTGGGAGAATTTTTTACACCAACACTGCCATTAGTTTCTACTTTTGCTTCATATCCCATAGCCTCTGCGGCTTGTGTAATTGCCTCAGCAGATAGGTAAGTATGAGCAACGCCCGAAGGACACCCCGTCACACCGATGATTAATCCTTTGTTTTTTGTAGTTTGACTATTTTCTTTTTGTAATATGGCTAACAGCTCTGCAGCAGTACTGGCATTTAACAAGCTATCGGTAATGCCAGGTTCTAGCAACTTAGCAAACAGTTTAGTGAGAATTTCAATATGACGGTCAATTGCTGTCTCAGGAGAGGCAATCATAAAGAAGATTTTTGATAGTTGATTACCTTCTGCACCATATTCAATACCACTATGACTAATGCCCACAACAATGGCTACATCTTTTACCACATTACTTCTTACATGAGGAATGGCAACGCCGTTGCTAAATCCTGTATTATCAATATGCTCTCTTTTTTTGATATCATCTAAAAACTGTTGTTTATTGGTTATTTTTCCTTGTTGTTCCAGCATGCTAGCCATTTCATCAAAGACTTCATTTTTTGTTGTAGCATTTAAATTCACTTGTATTAAATTTTCACTGATTAGTTCATTTATCATATTATTACCTATTGAGTTATTGTCATATCAAAACTAAGTTTATTGTAAAATAAACTCTTATCTTTTTGTACTACTTTTTTGCTTTGCGAATGTAGATAGATTTGGTGATTTTACACACTGTTTTTTTCTTATTGTCTTTGATTTCAATAATAAATTCTCGCAATGTGGATTTTTTGGTATTGAGTTCATCAATAATACTTTGTACGGTTTCCTCTGGTAAATAAAAATCAACGGTTAAGTCGCCAAGCCCTGGGCGAAGATACTGAATTTCAGAAGATTTATCAATCAACATATAGTCTAGTCCCAAGCGATACCATAGCATAGTTAAATAAACAAAATCAGTTGCTGAATACATAATGCCACCATATACAATGCCCATCATATTTTTGGTTTTATCATTGAGTGGAATTTTGAGTGAAATGTTTTCTAAGTCTTCGCTAATATGAGTGATTTCTGCCCCAGTATTCGCAGTGCTTGGCAATGAATAAAAATGTTTTTTTAACGTTTCTGGGTCGGTATCATTTAGATCAAACATCGGTTGCAAATTTATCATGGTCACCTCTCAAATGCTCATTTGTTATGGGGTTGCTTTTTCATGGCATTGACTTTGCCACGTAAAGCTGCCAGCTCATCTTCTAGTCCCGTCTGATAATCATAGAGTAAAATATTCCAGTTGTCCCGATTACTGACATCGTACTCCTCTTTCATTCTTAATTGGGTTAACTGATCAGTTTTCTGTTCAATTAAATAACCTAATAATTCTTTGCGTTTTTTCAGTAGATTTTCATCAGTAATGACCACATCGGTATCGGAAAATGCTTGACCTGATTGCAGTAACCACAGAATATGTTCGACTGTCACTAAGTCTTGTAAATGATAGGCTTTGTTTAAATTATCAAACAGTTGTAAACCGATAGCCCGTTGATTATCGGGTAAATAGTCAGGGTGGCAGAGCTTTGCTGCCTGCCGATAAGCAGTTTTTAGCAATTGATATTGTTCATCAACTAAATGCGTTAGGGCTGGGTTGGCTTCACTGTATTGATTGGTTTCTTTATGTAAACCTAATTCAATCCGTAATTGAAGTACAGCATCTGCTAGGTCTCCTAATCGATGTTGATATTCCCTGTCAAAAGCATACATTGCCCGATGAAACTCAACAATATCATTTTCTATTTTGGCTAATTTTTTCCCAAGAATAACAATATCAAATCGGATTTGTTTGATATGGTCGCTTTCGTGAGGAATGAGTCTTGTCGTCATCGGTATTGGGCGGCTTATTTATATAGATGTTTTAAATATTTTTTGGTACAAGGCATATCTTCGCAGACAGTATAGTGAATACGGTAAGAAGGTGTAACGCAGTAACGGGAAATATTTAGCATATTTATAATACTTGCTTGGCATTTTCATCGGCGAAATAAGAAGAACGTACTAGCGGTCCAGAGGCAACATGGTTAAACCCCATTGCTAAACCTTCGACCTCATAATGCTTGAATTGGTCTGGTGAGACATAGCGTTTGACGGGCATATGATAATTACTTGGTTGTAAATATTGCCCGATGGTTAGCATTTCGATATTGTGCTCTCGCATATCTTTTAGCACTTGAACGACTTCCTCATCGGTCTCGCCAAGTCCGACCATAATACCTGATTTAGTTGGGACATCTGGGCAGGCTGCCTTGAAATTTTTTAATAAATTTAAAGAAACTTGATAATCAGAACCAGGGCGTGCCTCAAAATACAGACGCTCGGTGGTTTCTAAATTATGGTTAAAGATATCAGGTGGTGATTTCAATAAAATTTCCAAAGCAAGTTCTTCACGACCACGAAAATCGGGTGTGAGAATTTCAATGGTCGTATCGGGGGAGGCAATACGAATGGCATTAATACAATCAACAAAGTGTTGTGCACCACCGTCACGTAAATCGTCTCTGTCCACAGAAGTAATTACGACGTGACGAAGTCCCATACTGGCAACAGTTTGGGCTAAATGTGCAGGTTCATCTTTATCCAAAATATTAGGGCGACCATGACCAACAGCACAAAAAGTACAACGTCGGGTACAAACAGCACCCATAATCATAAATGTCGCTGTGCCATGGCTGAAACATTCGCCTAAGTTTGGACAGTTGGCCTCTTCGCAAACGGTATGTAATTTATTTTCACGTAGTTTACTTTTTAGTTCTCTGACAGCTTTACCACCTGGAAACTTTGCCCGTATCCAGCTGGGTTTTGATAAGCGAGTTTCATTTGTAGTGGGTTCAATGGTGGCTGGTGCACGGTCAATTTTATCTTTGCCACGCAATTTGACCCCAGGTTGTAACTTAACAGGACGTTCGATACGTGCAGGTTTTGTCGTTGTGATTACGGAAATCTCAGATAATCGGCTATTGGCGACAGATGCTTTGTTCGATGATGGACACCCCTCAGCCGTCGCTGTGGCATTGACTGAAATTTGAGCTAATTTTTCGTTTGCTGTTGTCATTAAATTGTTTAATTAGTTAATTAAGTTATTTGATTGTTTGAGTGTCGGCTTATTTTACGTGAAATAATACAGTTAGTCGATAATGTTTGGGATTTATTTGTGCCAATGAATAAAACCCCTCATACTTTTGTTTTGTTATGAGGGGCTGACCGATAGGGTTATCGGTATTTTATGTTAGCTGTGAATTACCAAGCAGAGTTGATTAATACTTCTTCGCCATAACCACCGTTTAATTTTTGAGGATTCGTTGAAGAGTAAGAACGTTGTACACGGATACCACGAATACCTGCTTCACGAGCTGATAAAATGTCATCATCTGAATCACCGTAGTGTAGTTTTGAGCCTGCTTTTACGATGTAGGCTGTTTTGGGGTGTTTGTATCCATCGGTAGGCGTGTCGGCTGTGTACCAAATCACGGTGTCTGCTGGTAAATCAAAGTATTTTTGTAATACTTTGGCGGTTTCTGTTACCGTGCCGTTTTCATTTTTGCTATGTTTCGTGCGGCCAGTAACGAAAACAATTTTATCACCACGTTCTTTGTGCATTTTAATGAGTTCTTTTGCGGCTTTTTTAGGAATTGAGTGTCTATCGGCTTGTTCGGCAACATAATCCCAGAATTTTTGCGAATGAAGCACTTCTTTAATACTATTGCCGAAGCCTAAGTCTTTACCAAAAGTAAAACCATAATGGAAATACTGGCTAGAAAATAAAGCCGTATCGTCCATATCAAAACTGACAGTCATTGGTGGTTGTCCTTCTAGACTTTTTTTAATACCGGCAATGTCAACGAAATGCACGGCAACTTGTGTGTCAGCATTGCTATAAAAACCTTGGTGAGTATAAGGAACTTTTTCTTTTGCAACTGCAACACTTGATAAACATAAGGCGGCAAGGGCTAATAACTTAATTGATTTTTTCATAATTAATCCTCAACTGTAGAATTGTAGTGTTAAGATAGAATGTAACCGAATATGGTTGCCACAAAAGATAACACAATCAATGGCTTTTTGTAAAGATGATTTAGTCGCCAAAGGTAGTTGATATTTTATCTTTTAATGAAAGAATGATATGATAGTGATGTTATTATTTTTAGATGCATTTTAGGTACAATAACTATGAAGAAGGATAATCAACCAACGATTCTATTAATTGATGATGATGAGAAATTAGCAAAATTATTAAAGAGTTTTTTTGCCAAGTTTGATTTTCACTTTATCAGTGAAGCTCTACCTAGTAAAGGCATTCAGACATTTAGAGACGTTTCCCCTGATTTAGTTATTTTAGATGTTATGCTACCAGAAATGGACGGTTTTGAGGTGTGTCGTCTTTTACGTAGTGAGTCTAATGTCCCGATTATTATGCTGACCGCGAGAGGTGATGTTAATGACCGAGTGATTGGATTAGAAACGGGTGCTGATGATTATTTATCTAAACCTTTTGAACCTAAAGAATTAGTCGCTCGTATCGAAAGTATTTTATCAAGAGTTAGTGATAAAAAATCCGTCGATGATTTGCTTACCTTTGGTCAGCTAACGATTAAACCTAGCCGTTACGAAGTGACTGTTGCAGGAAAAAAAGTGAAATTAACGACGAAAGAATATACTTTATTGATGTTAATGTGTACCAACCCTGAAAAAGTATTTAATCGTGATGATATTATGAATGAATTGAGCGGTATTGATAGTGAACTGTTTTCTCGCTCAGTGGATATTTTAGTTAGTCGTTTACGAACCAAATTAAAACCTCTTGACTATATTCAAACGGTCTGGGGTATTGGCTATAAATTTCAAATCAGCTGATGATTGAAACTCATCATTAATTGATAATGAAAAATTTTTCTCGCCGATTAGTTCATTCTTTATCGATTAAGTTAGTGGCTCTCTTTTTCGTCACTTCAGTCATGTTAACAGGGCTATTGTGGTGGTCTTTGGATATTAGTTTTGAGCGACAATTTACTGATACGATTAAGCCTTATTTTAGTAAGTATCTTATTTCTCTGCAAAAAGAGGTGGGATTTCCGCCTGATGTAACAAAGGCAAAAAAAATTACTCAACGTAGCCCTGTTAATATTGTTATTGAAGCACCTAATTATCGGTGGTCATCCAATGGAGAGTTTATTGAAAAACCTTATCTGGATGTTAAAGTACAGCGAGTCGGTAGCAAAGGAATTATTTCAGAGGCAGGTTTTTACAAAAGTAACTTTATTTTACGTACTTTTAATCAAGGCTATATCATTTCATTCGTTATTACAGAAAAACTAGACAAGCTACCTAAGTTACGAGATATTATCATCATTGTCTGTGTGGCTTTATCGATTGTTGCACTGCTATTTTGGTTGATTCATCGCTTGTTTTTGCCTGTGAGCGAAATTCATAGAGGATTACGTCGTATCGGTAGTGGGGATATAAAATACCGCTTGGCTGTTAAACGAAATGACGAACTGGGTGAATTAGCGAAAGAAATCAATGAAATGTCTGATAATATTGAACAAATGTTAGAGGCTAAACGACAGTTATTACTTGCCATTAGCCATGAACTTCGGACACCGATAACCCGAGCCAAGTTGGCTTTGTCCCTATTGGATGAAGATGAAAAAAGTAGTGATATTGTTGCTGATGTGAATGATGATTTGACCGAAATGGAAACATTGATTAAAGAATTGCTAGAATCAGAGCGATTACGTGAAAATCATTCGCCACTGGAACTCAATACGGTTGATGTGAATGAAATTATCTATCAGGTGCAGGGACGTTTTTTTGCCGATGCACCATTGGTACTCAGTTTAGAAAATAATTTGCCACTGTTGGAATTAGATGCTGGGCGAATCAGTTTAGCCTTGAAAAATATTATTAAGAATGCTTTTACCGCTAGTCCAGAAGGAGGGGAGGTAGTTGTGACTACCACCCATACCGATAGCCATATTGTCATTACTATTGAGGATAACGGCATGGGGATTGATAAGCAATTAATTCCTCATTTAACTGAACCATTTTATCGCACAGATAGATCAAGACAGCGAAATACGGGTGGTACGGGTATTGGTTTGTATCTTATCAAAGCAATCATTGACGCCCACAATGGCGAATTAATTATCGAAAGTGATATTGACCAAGGTACCACCGTGACGGTATTGTTGCCAATTATTTTGAATACCGATAGCTTGGCTTGAACACCGATAGCCTGTTTTTCAAATACCGATAGCTTATATCAATAATCTACTTCGCAATGGCTAATAGGTATGGTAATATAAAACATTACTATTTTGAAAATGAGATAACAAGGAAACAATAATATGAGTATAAAAAAAGTAGGTTTTGTTGGCTGGCGAGGAATGGTTGGCTCGGTCTTAATGGATAGAATGCGTGCAGAAAATGATTTTGCCCATATTGATGAGCCCGTCTTTTTTACCACTTCAAATGTTGGTGGACAATCTCCAGATATCGGCAAACCTGTGCCTGCCTTAAAAGATGCTAATGACATTGATGAATTAAAACAAATGGATGCGATTGTCACTTGCCAAGGCGGTGATTATACCAATGGCGTGTACGAACAGTTACGTAAATCGGGCTGGAATGGTTACTGGATTGATGCGGCATCGAGTTTGCGTATGAAAGATGACAGTATTATCGTGCTTGATCCAGTCAATCGTGATGTGATTGATAATGGGCTACACAGTGGCGTTAAAACGTATGTTGGCGGTAACTGTACAGTGTCACTGATGCTAATGGGGCTAGGTGGATTATTCAAAGCTGATGCAATTGAATGGCTAACCTCAATGACTTACCAAGCCGCCTCTGGTGGTGGTGCCAGACATATGCGAGAGCTGATTACGCAAATGGGCTTAATCCGTGATGAAGTGGCAACTGAGCTGGCTGACCCTGCCTCTGCAATTTTGGAATTGGATAGAAAAGTTGCCAATAAAATTGCCTCAGGCACCATGCCAACAGAGAATTTCGGTGCACCGCTTGCGGGATCACTGATTCCTTGGATTGATGTCAAATTAGATAATGGACAAAGCAAAGAAGAATGGAAAGGCTTTGTTGAAACTAATAAAATTTTAGGTCGCTCAGATAACCCAATTATGATTGACGGCACCTGCGTGCGTATCGGTGCAATGCGTTGTCACAGCCAAGCACTTACCATTAAATTAAAACAAGATATTCCACTGGATGAGATTGAGCAAATGATAGCAGAAGCTAACGACTGGGTTAAAGTCATTCCAAATGAACGTGATATTTCTGCCAGTGATTTAACACCTGAAAAAACCACAGGCACATTGAATATCCCTGTAGGTCGTTTGCGTAAAATGAATATCGGTAATGAGTATTTGAATGCCTTTACCGTCGGTGACCAGCTTCTTTGGGGGGCGGCAGAGCCACTGCGTAGAATGCTACGGATTGTTTTAGAAAAATAATCAGCTAGTATCAACATAAAAAACACCCACTTTTTTACAAAAAGTGGGTGTTTTTTTATGTAATAAATAAATTTTTTATCTGTTGATTCCAACTTACATCAGCCGACACCGATAGCCACTGCCCACTGATAGGGTGCAGGAAAGTCATTGTCTGGCAATGTAATAATAAGCGATTGCAGTCATAAGTTTCACGAAAATAGCGGTTGATTTCCCCGCGCCCATAACGAGTATCGCCGACAATCGGGTGGTTGATGTGTTTTAAGTGTTTGCGAATTTGATGCTTTCGTCCAGTTTTCGGGGTGACTGATAATAAAGAAAAATCTGTGGTGGGATATTGATGAGCGAGTTTGCCAAAACCAATATCTAATGTCGTCGTTGCCAACACTCGAATGCCCGTTTGTGCTGATTGGACTTTAGCTTGCGTAAAATGATCGCCTTTGTCGGGTTTGGTGGTGATTGGGTGGTCAATGAAACAATCTGTCACACGACCTCGCACAATCGCCAAATAAGTTTTGTCGACCTGATGCCACTGCAATGATAATTGCCTAATGATGTCCGTGTTAAATGCAAATAATAAAACGCCCGAAGTTGGCTTATCTAAGCGATGAATCGGGTAAACCATTTGTCCAATTTGGTCACGTAGCAGTTGCACGGCAAATTGTGTTTCGTGCTTGTCAATCGGGCTGCGATGTACTAATAAACCACTGGGTTTGTTAATGGCAATTAAATCGTTGTCTTGGTAAAGGATAGATAGTTGCATAAAGCCAATATAGCAAAATAGGGTAATAGAAGCTATCGGTATTTCACTATAATAGTAGGAAAAATACTTATTCAATAAAAAAGCCTCAAATAATTTGAGGCTTTTTTACGTTAAATGTTAACAATAAATTATTGTTGAACACCTAAGCTACGTAATGTACCGATAGTCAATTGACCACTTGGTAAGTTGTTAGCTTTTTGATATTTAACAACAGCATGTAATGTTTCAGTACCTAAAACACCATCTGTACGACCTGGATTGTAGCCTTTTGCTTTTAAAGCAACTTGTAGGCGACGGATAACAGCAGGTGTTGTGTTAGTTTCACACAAGATTGAACGCCATTCTAGTCTTGGCTGAGTAACCACTACACGTTTGGTAATAGTTTTGTAAACTGCAGGGATTGGTTTTTTAACCACTTTATTTGGCGTAACTAACTTGCGAACTTGAACAGTTTTATATTTTGCAGGAATAGTTACTTGTTTAGTTGTTGCTTTGGTCGCTACAACACGCTTGGTAATTGTTTTGTATTTAGCTGGGATAACTTTTTTAACAGCACCAGCTGGTCTTGCGACAACTTGTTTAGTGATTGTTTTGTAAACTGCTGGAACAGTAACTAAACACATAATTTCGCCAGTAGTTTGGTCAAGTTTAGTTCTAGAACCTGGTAATGGGTTAGAACCACGTTTCCAAGCTGTGTGTGCTGGTTTGACTAAGACTTTTTCAGTCACTGTTTTATATTTTGCAGGTACTTTTACCAATGTTTCTTTTGCAGGCTCTACTAGGACTCTTTGAGTAATAGTTTTGTACGTTTCAGGAACAACAACTAGTTTAGTGGTTGCTTCAGAAACTAAGACTCTTTCAGTTACTGTTTGGTATTTTGCAGGAATAACATCAAAATCGGCACCAGCAGCTTTTGCTAAAACACGCTCTTGAATAGTTTTGTAAGTTGGTGGTGTTAAAACACGAGCGTAACACTCTCCTGGTTTTGCATTTGGTGGGTAAAGGCTGTCAGCAGAGCGTGCAACATTAGCGACAGTTTTTGTAGTTCTGTTAGCTACATTATCCATTTTTTTTGCTGAAGAACCAGTACTACCGATAGTAGAACAGCCTCCTAACATCATTGCTGCTACTGCAGACGTAAGTAAAATTTTTTTCATTGAAATTGCCTCAACTTAAGTTAAAAATAGTTTTAGTGTTCTAAACACTATGTAAGAGGATAAAAATCCCTCCAAAGGCGAATATTACACTAAATTCATACAAAATTAAATAATTATTTGTAAAGAATACATTAAATTTTATCTCTTTAGCCATACTGGTTACAATTGTGTAGGAGATTATTTGCCTAAGAATAATTTACTAAATATTAGTTCTAGTATAATAAATAACTAAAAGGAATAGGGCTATCGGTGTTTTGTGCTTGCTTTTGATTTTGTTTACTACTAGAATAGCTTCAACGGTGCTGATTTGTTCCCCAGATTGCGGGCATCGGGTGTTAAGTGACAGCTAAAAGGGATTATATTTATTTCAAAATAAGTCTATTTTTTCCTTTCCTTAATACCGATAAATCAGCGATAAAGAACTGATTAAGTATATTTTGAGTATTTTAGGAATGATTGACTTACAAAACATTACCAAAACTTACACGCACCAAGGCAAAAAAATTAATGCCCTTGATGAGGTGAGTTTACATATAAATAAAGGTGAAATCTTTGGTGTGGTTGGGCAAAGTGGTGCAGGAAAATCGACGCTGATTCGTTGTGTAAACTTATTAGAAGTGCCGACATCGGGTAAAGTCATTGTTGATGGTCGTGAAGTGACTGCTTTATCTTCAACAGAATTATCTTCGGCACGCCTTGAAATGGGAATGATTTTCCAACACTTTAATTTATTATCTTCACGTACAGTATTTGATAATGTCGCCTTGCCATTAGAACTCGCAGGCTTATCCAAAACCGAGATTAAAGCCAAAGTTGAACCATTGTTAAAACTGACAGGCTTATCAGATAAAGGCAAACATTATCCCTCGCAATTATCGGGCGGGCAAAAACAGCGGGTGGCGATTGCAAGGGCATTATCGAGTGAGCCGAAAGTGTTGTTGTCTGATGAGGCAACCTCTGCACTTGACCCGAAAACAACCGAGTCGATTTTGGCATTACTTAAAGATATTAACCGTGAGCTGGGTGTGACAATTTTGATGATTACCCACGAAATGGATGTGGTTAAATCAATCTGTGATAAGGTGGCGTTACTAGAATATGGACAATTGGTTGAAGTTGCCGATGTCGATAATTTCTTTGCCAACCCACAATCTGATTTGGGTAAACGCTTTGTCGCCCAAAGCCAACAATTTGATTTACCTCCGCATATTGCTGAAACGGTAGTAGAGCGAGGGCAGGGCAGATATCCAATTATCAAGTTGGCCTTTCACGGCAACCACGTTGATGATCCTGTGATTTCAGCAATCACGAGAAAATTTGATGTTGATGTCAATATTATTCAAGCCAAAGTCGAGCATATTGGTACAACGAATTTAGGTTTGATGATTGCTGAACTACTAGGTGATGAGAAAAAAACGCAAGCAGCGTTAGATTATGTGCAAACGCTACCGTTAAAAATGGAGGTACTCGGCGATGTCAAATAAATTAGTTAATTTGTTTTTAACAGCGACGTGGGAAACGCTTTATATGAGTTTATCTGCGGCTTTTATTGCAGCAGCTATCGGTATTCCGTTGGGCGTATTATTATTTGTGACTCGTAAAGACCAGTTTTTAGCCAATGCGAAAGTTAATGCACCGTTAGGCATTATCGTTAATATCGGTCGTTCTATTCCCTTTATTATTTTAGTTGTGGCAATTATTCCTGTGACCCGATTTATTGTGGGTACTTTTATCGGTAATACAGCAATGATTGTACCACTGACGATTAGTGCCATTCCATTTGTCGCACGTTTGACTGAAAATGTCTTAACAGAAGTGCCTAATGGCTTAATTGAAGCAGCACAATCTATGGGGGCAAGTCCATTACAAATTATTCGTAAGGTTTTACTTGCCGAAGCAAAACCTGGGTTAGTCAATGCGATGACGGTCACGACGATTGCGTTGGTTGGTTATTCAGCAATGGCTGGTGCTGTCGGTGCTGGTGGCTTGGGTAAGGTCGGTATATCGTATGGTTATCAACGTTTTAATCCTGAAATAATGCTTTATACAGTGATTATTTTAGTTGTACTAGTGCAATTGATTCAGAGTTTAGGCGATTTTTTAGCTAAAAAGTTTGATCATCGGTAATTAAATTACTATTCATTTATTTATTATTAACATTTTTTAACAAGAGGAAATATTTATGAAATTGAAAAAAATTCTATTGTCAGCCCTAGTCGCTGTCGGTGTAAACGCAATTGCTGCTGATTTAAAAGTGGGTGGAATGAACGGACCTGAATCAGATTTGCTAGTTGCAGCCCAAAAAGTTGCCAAAGATAAGTTTGGTTTAGATGTGGAAATTGTTCGTTTTGATGATTATGTTACGCCAAATATTGCCTTGGCTGACGGCGATATTGACTTAAATGCTTTCCAGCATCGTCCTTATTTAGACCGTATGGTTAAAGACCGTGGCTTTAAGTTGGCAGTCGTTGGTGATACGTTTGTTTACCCTATCGGTGCGTACAGTAAAAAAATTAAATCTGAAAAAGAATTAAAAGACGGTGCGATTATCGCTGTGCCAAATGACCCAAGTAACGAAGGTCGTACTCTGATTTTATTGCACAATAAAGGCCTAATTAAATTAGAAGACCCTAAAAATTTAGAGGCATCGGTACTAGATATTGCCGAAAACCCACATAACTTTGACTTCAAGGAAATCGAAGCGGCACAATTACCAAGAATGCTTGATGAAGTTGATTTGGCATTTATCAACAGTGGCTTTGCAGTTGATGCTGGTTTAACACCATCTAAGGATGCAATCTTTGCCGAAGGCACTGATTCGCCATATATGAATATCATTGTTGCCCGTGAAGAGGACAAAGAAAAAGAAAATATCAAAAAATTTGTCAAAGCCTATCAAAGTGATGCGGTAAAAGCAGCTGCTGAAAAAGCTTTCAAAGGGGCTGCAGTTGCGGGTTGGTAACAACTTAACTATAGTGGAATAGATTAGTTTTGGTACAAGACTTGCCGTTGTAGACAGTATAGATAATACGGCAAGACAACATAACGCTGTACCAAGAATTAAGCTATTTCACTATACAATGTCATAAAGTCAATTTGCTTGTTTTGTGACATGAAAAACCTTGTATTTCTCTTAGTATCTCGTTCAGATACTTAGAGAGTGCAAGGTTTTTATTTTTTATCAATTGGTTGTCTGTTTTTTCTATTTTTTATACGTTGCCGAGACTAAATTTTTTGTTTAATTTAATCTATCGATATGGTATATTTTTATATCAATATATGAATTAATGAGTATATTTTGTATTTGATATTTATATAATGATAATCATTCTATCTTTTTTTACGAATTACAATATTATTCTTTTTTGTGGGAATCTTTGAAAAAGGGGGAATTGTGAATGAGGTAGACCATCAAGATAGTCAACAACAAGAGAATTACGCTTCTCTCAATGAGGCAAGCGAGAACAGTACATACACCATCAAACACATTCAGACCAATGATGCGGAGATGGAGAGTTTTCTTTTTTCTTTGGGCTGCTTTGCAGGGGAGGCAGTGAGTGTTATTTCAAAGTTGGAAAAAAATGTCATTATCACAATCAAAGGTGCTAGATACAGTATTGATAGTGATTTGGCATCCGCAATATTAGTCGATATATAAATAGTTGTCGTAGTGACGTGCATTCATTTTGGCTATGAGGCACATCGTTACAAATCAAACGGTGTCACCCAGTAACCGATGTGATTCACGTGACTATATATTTCAAAAGCGAGGTATATAAAATGAAAATTGCATTAGTTGGTAATCCAAATAGTGGTAAAACAGCATTATTTAATGGTATTACGGGAAAAATTGAAAAAGTTGGTAACTGGGCAGGTGTGACCATTGCCAAAAAAGAGGGGCAGATTAAATCTCATTTAGCCAGTCAAGAAGACATCATTGCGGTGGATTTGCCTGGGGCATATTCTATGTCGCCTTATACGGCAGAGGAATCGATTACTCGGGATTTTGTTATTAATGAAAATCCTGATGTAATCGTCAATATCGTCGATGCAACCAATCTCAACAGAAGTTTATTTTTTACCGTACAATTACTGGAATTGGGTATTCCTGTGGTTGTTGCCTTAAACAAAAGTGATTTGACTAAAAAGCGTGGCGATACAATTAATATCAATGCACTTGCTGAAAAATTAGGCGTGAAAATTGTAGAAACTGTCGCTACAGCCAGCCAAGATACAGGCTTTAAGGCATTGATTGAGGCGGTTTATCAAGTAAAAGATACCCAACAAAACCCAGCCCTAGCGATTGGTGAGGTCAATGAGGACAATGCTGAATCGGTTAAACAGGCTGATATTAAACGTTATGATTTTGTCAAACAATTGGTCGGGCAAGTTGTTGTCAATCAAAAAAATATCAATAGAAAAAATTTACAGGACAAGGTTGATGTCGTAGTGGCAAATAAATGGTTGGGCTTGCCTATTTTTGCCTTGGTAATGTACTTGGTCTTTTCTATTTCACAGGAACATCTTGGCCCATTATTTGCGGACTATCTAGTGGGTTGGTTAGAAACTGGTCAGAATATCGTCGGTGGTATGATTGGTTCAGATGTATCTGAGTTTTGGTCAGCTTTATTGGTTGATGGCATTATCGGTGGTGTGATTGCGGTCATTGGTTTTTTACCACTGATAATGGTGTTGTTTTTCTTATTAGCCTTATTAGAAGATTCTGGCTATATGGCACGTGTGGCTGTGGTGATGGATAGATTTTTCAAAATTGTTGGATTATCAGGAAAATCTATTATTCCGATGGTCGTTTCTACGGGTTGTGCTATTCCAGGTATTATGTCCACCAGAACAATTAAAGACACTCGCCAACGTCGCACGACTGCGATGTTAACATCATTTTTGCCTTGTGGGGCGAAACTGCCCGTGATTGCTTTGTTTGCTGGTGTGTTTTTCCAAGATGCAGCTTGGGTCGGTTGGTCAATGTATTTCGTAGGTATTCTGATTATCTTTGTCGGGGCTTATTTAGTGATGTTGATTACGGGTGCTAAGCATAAGAAAACTTATTTTATTATGGAACTACCCGAATATAAAATTCCTAGCTTCAAACGTGCGATTATTTCCATGCTATCCCGTGCCAAAGCCTTTATTATTAAAGCAGGTACGGTGATTTTAGTGTGTAATGCGGTGGTGCAAATTATGCAAACCTTTAATTGGAGTTTACAAACGGTTCCAGAAAATATGGCTGATACGAGTATTTTAGCCAGTATTTCATCGCCTTTTGCTTTGCTTTTAGTGCCTCTGGGTTTTGGCGTTTGGCAATTGGCAGCTGCGGCAATCACCGGCTTTATTGCCAAAGAAAATGTCGTGGGGACATTGGCTGTTGTTTATAGCATTACTAACTTTATTGATACTGATGAGTTAGCCTTAGTCGATGGGGCGAGTAGTGTGGCTGAAATTATGGGGCTAACACCTGTGGCGGCACTAGCTTACCTGATGTTTAATTTATTTACGCCTCCTTGTTTTGCGGCTATCGGTGCGATGAATTCAGAAATGGAAAATAGAAAGTGGCTTTGGGCTGGTATCGGGCTACAATTTTCAGTTGGTTACGTTGTTGCCTACTTTGTTTACCAAATTGGTACATTGATGACAACAGGCCACGTTGGACAAGGATTTGTTCAGGGTGGTATTGTGACTATTGCACTCATCTCATATTTGATTTACCTCGTTAAAAAAGGCAATAATGAAAGTCATCATTATGCTTATGGTTAGCGGTTAATTTCAGTCATTATAGTGAAACATTAGGAGGGCGTGATGTCTTTTAATGAAATCGTGATAATGATAGTGATTGCAATGATTTTGGGCATAGCGATTACTTCGATGATAAAGATGAAGAAAAAAGGCGTAAAGTGCATTGGTTGTCCACATTGCACTAATCATTGTAAAGAACAATCGGTAGCTGTCAGTACCATTGGTATTAGAAGAAAGGTAGCACAATAAGCTATCGGTATTTAACGTCGGGCTTTCTAAAAATAGCACTATGAAATTACTGTATTTTTAGAAAGCCCGCAATCATCAAAACAAGCTATCGGTATTTGAACAAGCTATCGGTATTTGAACAAGCTATCGGTATTTGAACAAGCTATCGGTATTTGAACAAGCTATCGGTATTTGAACANNNTGAACAAGCTATCGGTATTTGAACAAGCTATCGGTATTTGAACAAGCTATCGGTATTTGAACAAGCTATCGGTATTTGAACAAGCTATCGGTATTTGAATAAGCTATCGGTGTTTGAACAAGCTATCGGTATTTCAAAAAAACACAGGTTTATCCGTGCTTTTATTCGCCAAAACTTAACCACTGATTACAGATGGTTCATATGAAAATAATTTAATTTGATAAGTGTGTTTTTAGCCCTAATATAAAGACCGTTATAAATGACTTTATTGAGGACTATTGAATGAAACAATTAAAAAAATTAATTATTGGTGTGGTGACAGTGGGTGCGGTGGCAACCTCATCGGCATTGGCTGATTTGCCTAACTTTACTCAATTGATTAAAGAGAATGCCAAAACAGTGGTGCAGATTGAAAGTAAGGAGTTGGGGCGTCAAACTTCTGAAAGAGAAATGAGATCACCACGTGGTCAACCGATGCCCGAAGATTTACTGCGTTATTTCTTTGATATGCCGGGTGGCAGTGGTGGCTTTGGACAAATGCCACAACGCCCAAGTTTGTCACATGGGTCAGGATTCTTTATTGATGATGAGGGTTATGTGCTAACCAATGCCCACGTCGTCAAAGGTGGCGATGAAATTACCGTCAGCACCACTGACCAAAAAGAATATGAAGCGAAACTGATTGGCTTAGATGAACGTACTGATGTTGCCCTGCTAAAAATCGACAAAGATGATACCCCTGCGGCAAAAATCGGTGATTCTGATAAAACAGAAGTGGGTAATTGGGTACTGGCGATCGGTAGCCCATTTGGCTTTGATTATACAGCGACTAAGGGAATTGTATCTGCCGTTTCTCGTAGTTTGCCAGATGGAACTTATGTGCCATTTATTCAGACCGATGCGGCAGTCAATCCAGGAAATTCTGGTGGACCTTTGTTTAACTTAAAAGGTGAGGTAATCGGTATTAACTCACAGATTTATTCTCGCACAGGATCGTTTAATGGACTAGCCTTTGCCATTCCAATTAATACGGCAATGCATATTGCCAAGCAGTTAAAAGAAAAAGGCTTTGCTAGTCGTGGCTGGTTAGGTGTTGGTATCCAAACCGTTAGCCAAGATTTGGCGACTTCGTTTGGCTTGGATAAACCGAAGGGAGCGTTAATTGCTAGCGTGATGCCTGAAAGTCCAGCAGAAGCGGGTGGCTTGAAAGTCGGTGATATTATCTTAAAACTCAATGATAAAGACATTAAAAAATCATCGGATTTACCACCGCTAGTCGGCACGTTGTCAGCAGGTACTGATGTCGAGCTAGAAGTGCTACGTAAAGATAAACACAAAGAGCTAACGGTAACGATTGGCGAATTAGAAGAAGATCATCCAAAAATTTCAGGAAAATCAGGCAAAGCGGTTAATAAAGGCTTGACTGTTCGTAACCTAAGCGACGCACAACAAGATGAAATGAATATGGATCACGGTGTTGTTGTCGTTGCCGTAAAACGTGGTAGTGAAGCGGACAAAGCTGGTTTCCGAGTTGGCGATGTGATTGTCAATATCAATAATAAACGTATTGAAGATGTGAAATCGTTTAAGAAAGCTATCAAATCATTAGACGATAAAACAGCAGCAATCTTGGTGGTGCGTGATAAACGTAGTGTATTTATTCCTTTGCATTGATAGGATATTATGTAATTAATAGACAATACCTCCCCCTTTTTCAAAGGGGGATTGAGGGGGATTTGCTGAGGGTAGGTTTTTAGGTGAAATTTACGTTATGCAAAATCTCCCCTAACCCCTCTTTTAGAAAGAGGGGGATTGGTTTTTCTAATACTTTATTTTATTTTCCCTCTTAATTCACTTCACCATAGCGGAATTTTTTTATCGCAAAACTTAAAATAATACTCAAAATAATCGAGGCAGAAAACCAATAAAAACCACTGTGGATAATTACATCAACTAAGACACGCAATTTTAGCAGTAACACCATCAGGGCAATGACAAAAACATCAAGCATAGAAAAATGTCCAATTGTCTCAACGAATTTAGTCATTTTATTCTGCCAATTTTTACCATAATTTTTAATTTGTAAAAACATCGTAATAAATTTTGCGATAGGAAAAATAAAAGTAAAAATACCGATAATGAGTAATAAAAAGATATTTTGCCCACTGGGTTCGCTGGCGAGTTCCGTCATTGAATTAATCAGTGAAAATTCATTTTCAAAGACAATAAATTTTTCAACGGTGGCTATCGGTAAACTCACGCCTAAAATAAAGCATGCCAGCACCGATAGCCATAAGATAAATAAACCGTATTGAATGGGTTTCATTTTACTTATTACGCCCTTATGCGTTATCGGTTTGTGGTGGTCTGTTGAGTTTTTTAATTTCACTCATTGTCAGTTCTACTGTTTTTCCTTGTCGTAAGGTTTTAGGGATTTCGTAGCTTCCATATCGCACACGTTTTAATCGGCTGACTTGGCAATCGACGGCTTCCCATAAACGACGAACTTCTCGGTTACGTCCTTCGTGTAACGTCACTTTGAAGTGGTTGTTTTTGGCTTCATCATCGGGGCTGATAGCGATGATTTTATCGAATTTCGCCATACCGTCTTCGAGTTCAATGCCTGCTTCTAACTGCTGTAATTTTTCTTCGGTCACTTCACCAAAAACACGTACCAAATATTCACGTTCGATTTCATTTGATGGGTGCATCAAATCATTAGCTAATTTTCCATTATTGGTAAATAATAATAAGCCTGAGGTATTGGCGTCAAGTCGTCCAATCATTACCCAGCGGGCATTTTTTAGCGGTGGCAAGTCTTTGAAAACCGTTGGTCGATCTTGTTGGTCTTTACGAGTACACAGCACACCAAGTGGCTTGTGATAAGCGATAACCCGTGTTTTTTTCTCACTGCGAATATCTGATAAAACGACTTTTCGTCCTTTGACTTGGACTAATTCATTACCGATAAGGTGTTGCCCCAGAGTTGCTGGTTTATTATTGACTTTAACTAAGCCTGCTTCAATTAGGCGTTCGATTTCACGACGTGATCCAAATCCAAGATTCGCCAGTTTCTTCTGAATGCGTTCGCCAGCGACTTTATTTTTATTTGAGGTTGATTTTTGATTGTTTTTCATTATTGCCTCCCGACAAGTGATTAAGGTTTGTATTGTGGTTTATTATACTGGTAATTATTGATATTGCATAAAATGTTATTGATTTTATTTTGAGCAGATGTTTTTTTACACAGTCAATTTGCTACGTAAGCGTGCCTACTTAATGACAATGAAGTAAAAATACCGATAGCTTATTTTATACGATGGGTTATTTCGCTTAAAGTGGTCGTTTTCCTATGAAGCAGTTGTATTACTTCGGACACCATTGATAAATTTTTAGTGGTATTTTTCCAGATTTGTTAAATTTAATGCCTTCGGCTTCTAATCGTTCTTTTTGGAAAGATGGTTTTCCAGCGTGGCGTGGGTGGGTTTTTCCTTGTGAATTAACGACACGATACCAAGGTACACTGCTATCACTGTCTAAATGTGATAGGGCGAAACCAACGTGGCGTGCATAAGTGGGTAATCCTAATAATTTGGCAATTTGTCCGTAAGTAGCAACCTTACCAGCTGGTATTTCCGATACCGTCTGATAGACAGCGATGTAGAGTTCTTGTTGGTTAATCAATGCCATTTACTGATTAGATTTGTTATTAAATAATTAAATGCTGAAAAGTCTGCTTTTGTGAATGGTAATTTATCTTATTTTGCCGTAAAATGATATGCTTTAACAGCAAAAAAATGAGTTTTTTACGTGAGTATCATTATTAAAACCCCTGAACAGATTGAAAAAATGCGAGTGGCTTGTCGCTTGGCAGCCGAAGTCTTGGAAATGATTGAACCATACGTTGTGGCAGGTGTGACTACCGAAGAGTTAAATACGATTTGCCACGATTATATTGTTAATGTGCAAGGTGCAATTCCAGCCCCATTGAATTATCATGGTTTCCCAAAATCAATCTGTACCAGTATCAATCATGTCGTTTGTCACGGTATCCCAACCGATAAAAAGAAACTAAAAAAAGGTGATATAATGAATATTGATATCACTGTGATTAAAGATGGCTATCATGGTGACAGTAGTCGAATGTATTTCGTCGGTGAGCCGAGTATTTTAGCCAGACGTCTATGCCGAGTGACTTATGAAGCGATGATGATTGGTATTGAGATGGTTAAACCAGGTGTGCGATTGGGCGATATTGGTCACGCGATTCAAAAACACGCAGAGGGCGAGCGTTTTTCGGTGGTCAGAGAGTTTTGCGGGCACGGTATCGGTGAAGGTTTTCACGAACCACCGCACGTACTGCACTATGGTACGCCGAATACCAAAGAAACACTACAAGCTGGTATGATTTTTACCATTGAACCAATGATTAATGCGGGTAAAGCAGCCACGAAAGTGCTGGCAGATGATTGGACAGCAGTGACTCGTGATAAGTCACTGTCGGCACAATATGAACATACGATTTTAGTAACCGAAGATGGTTATGAAATCCTAACGCTGCGACAAGAAGAAATAGACGGTACGTTTACTATCTGACATTGAGTTTCCTAAAAATACACTATTTTTAGAAAACCCTTTGATTATTCCGATAGTGAAAAGTAAGCTATCGGTATTTCAAAAAAGCAGATTATCGGAAGTAAAGTTTTTACTAAAAACTGTTAAAATAACTGATATTCGGTTAAAATTAATTAACTAAAATAAACGAGATAAAAGAGGTAAAACTATGGGTGGAATTAGTATTTGGCAAATTGCTATTATTGTGATTGTTGTTGCTGTTTTATTTGGTGGTAAACGCTTGCGTAATTTGGGCGGCGACTTGGGGGCTTCATTAAAAGGCTTCAAAAAAGCAATGCAAGATGATGAAACCAAGACGATTGAGAAAAAAGAAAGTGATATTCAATCAACAGCAAAAGTTGTTGAAAAAGAAGAAACTAAATAACTACAGATTAACAGCGTATGTTTGATATCGGTTTTAGCGAGTTATTGCTTATCGGTGTGGTTGCTTTGGTCGTCGTTGGTCCAGAACGCCTACCGAGTGTGATTCGCACTGGGCTTAGCTATGTGCGTCAGTTCAAAGCAGGTTTAGCGAATATTAAACATGAAGTGGAAAATGAGTTGGACTTAGATGGACTCAAAGATGAGTTTGATGAGGAGTTAAACCATACAAAAGCCGATTTCAGTGATGCCGTTGGATACAATGAACTCAATGAATCATTAGAGGATTTACGTAAAGGTTCAGAAAAATTGCGAGAAATTGCTGATGATGGTTTTGAGTATGCGGATAGCTTTTCTGTGACTGATGAAGAAATTGAAGCGGATATGGCAATGCTAACTGAAGGGCCACAGTTACCATCGCCCGATAGCGAAGCCGATACAGGTATTGAGTCCGATATTCCAGTAGCTGGTAATAAGCAAAAGAAGCCACGTATTAAAATAAAACCAAAACACAAAAATACTGTGTGATTAATAATGCAGAAAAATATTGATAAAACCACTAATGAGTTAGATGATGTGGCTGACCAACAAGAGGAAAGCTTGACATCGCATTTAATAGAGTTGCGTCAACGCATTATTTATATTCTTATTGGTGTGTTGTTGGTTTTTTTAATCTGTTTGCCGTTTAGCCAGTGGTTGTTTGAGCAATTTGCCCAGCCTGTTTTACAATCCTTATCAGCGAATGAAAATCTGATTATTCGCAAGCCGTTGGATTCTTTTTTAATTCCCTTAAAACTCTGTTTGTTTTTAGGAATGTTGTTTTCACTACCTTGGATTTTATATCAAGTCTGGGGCTTTGTTGCACCAGGGTTGTATCAGCGTGAACGCAAAGTCGTTATTCCATTAGTGGTTTCCACTACCTTATTGTTTTATTTGGGTATTTTGTTTGCTTATTTTGTCGTACTCCCGCTGGCTTTTCAGTTTTTAGCAGGTTTTGCCCCCAGTGGCACGGAATATGGACCAGATATCGCTGATTATTTTTCCTTTGTTTTTACTGTGTTCTTTGCTTTTGGTATTGCTTTTGAAGTGCCTGTTGCTACTGTTTTAATGGTAATGATTGGTGTGACTGATACAGACTCTTTACGCAGTAAACGTCGTTATATTATTGTCGGTGCGTTTGTTTTTGGTATGTTACTAACTCCACCAGATATGATTTCGCAAACCTTATTAGCAATACCGATGTGGGCATTATTTGAAATTGGTCTATTTGTTGCTACCAAAGTAGAGAAAAAACAAGAAGCCGAGCGCGAGGCAGATATTCGCTCAATTGTTGGCAATGACAAAGAGAAAAATTAAAATACCGATAGTCTCCTATATTTCAATGTTTTCACTAAAAGGAATGATGTAATGAAAAAATGGCAATTTTATTTGATACTACTAGCTGTTGTAAGTCTGTCAGCGTGTAGCACAATGACGAAAACAGAGTGTCAAGTTGCCAACTGGTATGATTTAGGTTACACCGATGGGGTGGCTGGTTATACTGTGAATATGTTTGGTGAACGTGCGAAAGATTGTGCTAAGCACGGTTTCAGTGCTGATCGTCAAGCTTACTTGCGAGCTAGAAAAGAAGGCTTAAAAAATTACTGTACCAAAGAAAATGGTTATCGTGAAGGTGCTAACGGAAGACCTTATCGAGGTGTGTGTAAAGGAAATTTAGCCAAAGAGTTTTTACCAGCCTACCAAAAAGGCAAACATCTATATAAGAAAAAATCAGCAGTTAAATTATTAGCACGTAGGATTGATAAGGTAAATAGTGATATCAATAAATATAAGAATGAGATATATCGCTTGAAAAAACAAATCATCGATGAAAATGATAAGGCTAAACGAGTCAGTATCATTTTAGATTTAGAGCGTACTAATCGTAAGCTGATTAAATTAAAGGTTAATAAGACACGATTGCTGTACCGATATAAGGTTGCTGAGAAAGAATTACAAGACCTATTACAAAAACAGTAATTTTTATCCCTCATGTTATCAACTATACTAAACTAATTTAGTGGGTAGGGTTGTCCCCTAAACCTGTTTTTCAAAGTATTTTCCATATAATTTTCACTTTATTGTCATTAGGCAATTATAAATTACTATCATATAGTTATTGACTATTGCTTATTTGTGTAAGATAATTAATGATTATGATTTTTATTTAGATAGTCATTTTCGTATGTCTTGTGTCAAAAAAACAAATGCTTTTGTAGGAAAAGATGACTTGGAAGTTATTCTAGAAGGGATAACTATGGCAAATAATTATCAAATCAAGTACATCGATAGCCCAGAAAATCTTAAAAATAATCCACCAGAAAAAGTCAAAGCTGATATTGAAAAGATACTTTTAGAAATCAATCGGCAGATGTCTATTTATCAGGAAAGTTCAGAGATTAGCCAATTTAATCGTGATAAAAGTCTTGAACTTATAAAAATATCTGATGATTTCGCAACGGTTGTATCAGAGGCAATGAGAATAGCAAAATTAACCAAAGGTGGTTTGGATATTACGCTAGCTCCAATTATCGATTTATGGGGATTTGGTTCGGGCAAGCCAGCTAAAAAAGTGGATGAATTTTTGCTAAACCAGTGCTTACATTATGTTGGGATGGATAAAATTTCGCTATTTCATCAAGATGGACGCTATTATTTGAAAAAACATCACCCCAACGTATCAATCGATTTATGTGCGATCGCCAAAGGCTTTGGTGTGGATAAAATTGCCTATTATTTAGATGAGCAGGGTGTTTCTCATTACCTAGTTGATATTGGGGGGGAACTACGTTGTCATGGTGTTAATGCTCATAATCAAAATTGGAGCATTGGTATTGAGACACCCGATAATAGTCAGACGATTTATGAAGTTGTGTCATTATCTAATAAAGCCCTAGCTACATCAGCAAATTATCGAAATTTTTATGTGAATGAACAAGGGGAAAAGCTTTGTCATATTATCGACTATCAAACTTACCAGCCAACACGTAGTGATATAGTGTCATTATCGGTTATTGCTGACAACTGTATGACGGCCGATGGCTTGGCAACAGCATTGTTGGTGTTAGGAAAAGATAATGCACTTAAATTGGCTGAAAAGGAAAATCTTGCTGTCTATATTATTACCATAAATGAAAATGGGCAGTTTAAACCTCATTTATCAACATTTTTTCAAAAATATTTGAATCATCAGTAGCTGCTTGGCTACATTCTATTTTACTTACTTTATGCTTACTACGGAGAAATATACTTATGCACACGCGTTTTAAACTTAAACCTATATCGATAGCGATTATGGGTATTTTATCTATTGCACCAGCCAGTGCTTACAAGGAAGGAGTTGGAGCAGAAACAACACCAATGGCAACAATTGAATCAGGGGAAATTGTCAGAAAGGTTACCGATGTTACGCCGACAGACAAAGAACCAGGCATTACAGGTGTCAGAAATCGTGATGGTGACCCCGTACGAATGATTTGGTATGGACACCCAGGCGAGGCTGATGGTGAAGTAACACAAACGGGTGCGGTCAATGATGGTTTTATTTATGCAGGTGTGAATGCAAAAGGTATTGAATCAGAAGGCAGTAAAGATTATCGTAGTACCGCTTATACAGAAGCAGTAGCGAATGGTATTGATGCCTACGGTTGGACGCCTGAAAATAATACGCGTAATGTAGAAATTTCCCTAGATTCAATAACGAACAATCGAACAATTGAAGCAAAGGCTGATATTGATGGTTTTGCTGGCAAAGTTCACGGTGATGTTTCAGGATATGGTTCTAGTAACGGTATTTCTGTACGTGCAGTATCAGTATTTGGGGAGTTTAATTTGGGCGGTGGTGGCTCTACTGATGGTATGACTGGTGCTTCTGGTCGTAGTGCGAGAAGTGCAGGAGCTAGCCGAAGTGTGGGTGCTGTTCGAGGCTCCGATCCTTCTACTGATCCCAATTTTGTCGGTAAGGATATTGATATTGCCTTAGGTTCTGTAAGTAATACCGATAGTATTAAAGCTAAGATAGATGTACAAGCAGCAAAAGGGGAAAATATCACTAACCAATATACACCACAATTTTATAATGCTTCTGCTGCATCATCAGGTAATGGTGTTGCATTAAGTACTTTTATTAAAACAATTGATAAATTTACTTTTTCAGAGGATAGAAAAAACAATGCCACATTAGGAAAAGTAGACAATAGTGGTGTGATTTCAGGTGCGGCGAAAATTAAAAGTGGCACAGGCGTGACGCATACTAATACTTATTCCAATGCTGCTGGTAATGGTGTTTCTGTGAATGCAGAAACAGATAAGTTCGCTAAAAGTTCAACGCGTGCAAAAATTGGTAATGTAGATAATTCAGGGGAAATTATCGGTGATGTCAGTCAAATATCAGGTGATAACTCTGGGTTCAAGAGTATTCATGTGGCATCTACGGGTAATAGTGTCGCTAGCGGTAATGGTATTAGTAGTTTTGCTGAGATTCACAATGTACAGACTAAGCGAGCAGAGGCAACGGTAGGCGATATTACTAACAAAGGTAAAATTAGTGGTAGTGCTTCGGTTACAGCTGGAAACGGTTCGGGTGATTTAAGTATTAAAGTTCAAGGTTCTGGTAACGGTGTGTCAAGCTATTTAATTGCAGATGGCCTGAGTAAAAATGATTCATCAACCAAGGCAGGTATTGGGGCAATCACGAATGATGGTATGATTACTGGTCATTTGAAAACTCGTGCAGGTGTGACAGTTGGTAGTGCTCAAAAAGGAAAAATAATTCCAGAAAAGCTAGTTGCCTTGGTTATAACTGATAAAGATAACCGTGGTTTTTCTGCTCCAACAGTCTTACCAAGAAGACCAGATGAAGCCGATTATCCGTCGTATGACCATACCATTAATAATTACAAAGCAAATTCAGAAATTAAGGCAAGTGGTAACGGAATATCAGCATTCAAAGGCAATCGTGTTGATTCACTTAATAATGAATATGTTGGTGCGAAGTTAGGGGATGTGAAAAATAAAGGTGTTATCAGTGGTTATGCCAAAATGTCTCACGGCATGGCAAATGCAGAATATCGACGAGTGGACTTTTTAGGTGCTGGTACGGGTATCTTTACTGACCAAAAAATGCAGAATCATATTACCAACATAGGTTTGATTTCAGGTAATCACGCAGCGATTTTAGCAAAAGGTCGTATTAATGGTAGTCAAAGTGTTTATGATCCAGAATTTGAATCAGGTTATGATAATCAGATTAAGAACTATGGTCTAATGGCTGGTACGCTTATTGCAGGACAATACGGATCTTCTTACATAAGTAACACAAGAAATCAAAGCTATGAGTACTATAATGCTAAAAATGACCCCGTGGATAATAAAGGAACAAAGATTTATTTAAAAGAGGGAATGTCTAAACCAAGTAAGTGGGGATCTTATTCATTTAATAAGGATTACGAAAATATTGACCGTATCGAAGTCGCTGAAAATTCAAAGCAAACCATTGATGGTGTAACGTATGATATTATCAATGCCCCTGTTAGCTCTGATGGTAAAGATAGCGAATACACAGCTGCCGATAGTCAATTAAACAATACGATTATCAATGGTGCAGGTATCAAAAACGGTGCGTTAATTGCTGAAAAAGCCCTGGATTTGGCTAATTCTGTTGTGAATGGCTATGGAACTGCGTTAAATATTAAGGGTAGTGATTTAGTTAAGGTTAATGATTCCACGCTAAATGCTAATGGTTTTGATGTAAATAGAACGCAAAAAACTTTTGCGATATTAGGCGATAAACAGGGTAATAAGGTAAACCTATCTGAAACAACCACACTGAATGGTAATGTTGATTTTCAAGGTGGCGATGATACCTTTACCATTAATGATAACAAGGTGAAAATTAATAGTAACTTTGTTGATATGGGTGATGGTGTTGATAATGTAATTTTCGGTGGAAAAAATTCTGACGGTAAACCAATTAACGTCAATTATCAAATAAAGAATGTAGAAAAAGTTGAAGTTAATCAATCTACAAAGCTTTATGCTGATGCTAATTTATCTAGTGTTGAGGAGCTGGCTATTAATGATAAATTAATTTATCAGATTAACCCTAATAATAAACACGCCCTTGATAACAAAAACCGAAGTAAAGATGTTAATCTATCAGGGGAAGGTACAATTATTTTAGATACTTATAAAGCCTTTGAAGAAGCCTCATTGAGTAATGGTAAAAAGTTTGTTGATAATGATGGTAAAGTTAAATACGATGCTTCTAGCATCATGCAAACCGCTGAATTAAGAGATGGTAAAATTGTTATTAATGCAAAATTGATTTGTAAAGATAATGAACACGAAGAAAATGGCAAGTGCGTCAAAAACGAAACAGATAAGCCACTAGTTTGTGGTGAAGGCACTCACGAAGAAAATGGTCAATGTGTTAAGGATGAAACAGATAAACCATTGGTTTGTGGTGAAGGCACTCATGAGGAAAATGGCAAGTGTGTCAAAGATGAAACCGATAAGCCATTAGTTTGTTAAGCCATTAGTTTGTGGTGAAGGTACTCACGAGGAAAATGGCAAGTGTGTCAAAGATGAGACCGATAAGCCATTAGTTTGTGGTGAAGGTACTCACGAAGAAAATGGTCAATGTGTCAAAGATGAAACAGACAAACCATTAGTTTGTGGTGAAGGCACTCACGAGGAAAATGGCCAATGTGTTAAAGATGAGACCGATAAGCCATTAGTTTGTGGTGAAGGTACTCACGAAGAAAATGGTCAATGTGTTAAAGATGAAACCGATAAGCCATTAGTTTGTGGTGAAGGCACTCACGAAGAAAATGGCCAATGTGTCAAAGATGAGACCGATAAGCCATTAGTTTGTGGTGAAGGCACTCACGAAGAAAATGGCCAATGTGTTAAAGATGAGACCGATAAGCCATTAGTTTGTGGTGAAGGTACTCACGAAGAAAATGGCAAGTGTGTTAAAGACGAAACAGACAAACCATTAGTTTGTAGTGAAGGCACTCACGAAGAAAATGGCAAGTGTGTTAAAGACGAAACAGACAAACCATTAGTTTGTGGTGAAGGTACTCACGAAGAAAATGGTCAATGTTTGGCAGATAAAAAAATAACTCAGCCAACACTTAAAATTGCTCATATTGATGCCTATGATAGTATAGTTAGTGCTTGGGAAAATACTGATGTTAATCTTTTAGGAAATTCTTCTTCAGTTAAAAATAAATCTAAGCAGGCGGCGAACAAAGCAATTAATGACTATTTAGATAAGGTAGTTAATGAAAATATTTATGCAGAGTTGCCGAATATTGGTCTGAATAGTCTGCAAAGTTACCGTGGACTAACCCTTGATAGTGCTGATAAGATGTTGGAAAAAGGTAAGGTATACACTACTGCAGCTGTTAGTTCAGATAATTTTGAACATACTCGTGGTGTTAAAGATGCAAGTAAAACTTCTCTGATTATCGGTGCGAATTATGGCGTTGAAAATGATTTAACCGCAGGTATTTCTGTTGGTACTGGAAAAGAGAGTGTCAATGGTTATCAAAATAGTAAGCTGAGCGGTAATTCAGTCTATATCAGCCCTTATATCAAAAAAGGTTTCCAAGAAAATCAATTGCTTTGGACAACTGGTTTGGCATATGAAAGCTTAGATTTAGATGGTCGTCGTAATATCAATAATGGCTATGATTCTCATACATTTAAGGCAGATGTTAATGGTTCTGTATTTAGTGTTTATACACAGTTAGAATATGATAAGCCTTTATCTGATATGATTAAATGGACGCCAAAAGTGGGGGTTGCTTATAATGTATTCAATATGGATGCAATTAAGGAAAAAGGTGTTGGTGGTATAACTATTGATGACGCCAAACAACATACTGTTGATTTGTCCATTGGGCAAAGTGTTACCTTTACGAAACCAGTGGAAAATGCACTACTGTCAGGCAGTATCGGTATGGATTATACCTATACCACAGGTAAAGAGAATGTTGTTGCACGTTTTACCAATAGTGATAAGACATTTGATCTAAATAGTGACGATAATAGCGGTGCATTTGGTATCGGTGCTGATATTAAGTACGAGAATAACAATGGCTTTAGTCTTAAAGCTGGTGTGAAAAATCGTATAAAAAATGATAACAGTGATTTCAGTGCAAAAATTCAAGCGAGTTATGAATTTTAATGTTTAGCTATTGCTAGTTGTAATTGTCAAATAACAGGGGGGAGAGAAAATATACTTTCCCTCCTGTTTTTTTATTGAAGAAATACTTTTATAGTGGAATAGATTAATTTTTGATACAAGGCTTGCCGTCGCGGACAGTATAATGAATACGGCAAGACGGCATAACGCTGTAGCAAGAATTAAGCTTTTCGCTATAGATGTCTAGTCATTGCGTTATCTAATACCCTCAATGTGAGGGTAAAGATTGATGTTTAAACTAGAATGTTTTTCTATACTTGATTATTGGTTATGAATTTTAACTTTAATTGCAAGGCGTTAAATATATGATACAATTTGTGCTCGATTAATTAATAGACAGAAGATAAATTTATGGAATTATCAGAACGCCCCAAACTGACACCGCCTGATGGGCATAAAAAAGTATTATTACATTCTTGTTGTGCCCCATGTTCTGGCGAGGTAATGGAGGCGATGCTTGCCTCAGGGATTGATTATACGATCTTTTTCTATAATCCTAATATCCACCCTCGCAAAGAATACAATATTCGCAAAGATGAAAATATTGCCTTTGCCGAAAAATTTAATGTTCCGTTTATCGATTGTGATTACGATAGTGATAACTGGTTTGAACGTGCTAAGGGTATGGAGTTTGAACCAGAACGTGGGGCACGTTGCACCATGTGTTTTGATATGCGTTTTGAACGTACCGCATTATATGCACATGAAAATGGTTTTCCTGTGATTACTAGTTCACTTGGTATTAGTCGTTGGAAGAATATGAAACAAATCAATGACTGTGGTCTGCGTGCGGCTGAGCCTTATGATGATGTGCAATATTGGACATTTAACTGGCGAAAAGGTGGTGGCAGTCAGCGAATGATTGAAATCAGTAAACGTGAGAAATTCTATATGCAGGAATATTGTGGCTGTAGTTATTCACTGCGTGATAGCAACGAATGGCGAGTGTCACAAGGACGAGAAAGAATCAAAATTGGTGTGAAGTATTACGGGGTTGATGAATCTTAATTTTATCTTTTTCGGATACCGATAGCTTGTAGGGCGTGTTTCCAAATACCGATAGCTTATATTGCTATAATTTAAGGGCTTTCTAAAAATAATACATCTTTTAGAAAACCCAACTTTAAACACCGATAGCTTTACTTTGGTAATTCAATTTTTGGCTTATCTGAATTGCGTTTGAATAAAACGACGGTTTTTCCGATATATTGTACGACTTCACAACCTTGCATTATTTTGATTTGTTCAATCATTTCATCACGTTCATCGCGTTCGGCGTTGAGTTTGACCTTAATTAGTTCGTGGGCTTTGAGTGCCACGGCGATTTCATCTTGTACCGCATCAGTTAATCCCTTATCGCCTGTTTGTAAGATAAAACTTAACGAGTGGGCTAAACTTTTTAGATGTTTAATTTGTTTATTGGTAATCATTGTCACTTTACGTTAAAATAAAACGCTTATGATAGCAGAATAAAGTGAATATGGCACGTAGTAAAAGTAGTAGCAATTGGTTACAAGAACATTTTAAAGATGAGTTTGTACAAAAATCTTGGAAAGACGGTTATCGTAGCCGAGCAACGTATAAATTAATTGAAATACAAGAAAAAGATAAAATTATCAAACCTGGGCAAGTCGTTGTTGATTTAGGGGCTGCCCCTGGTGGCTGGTCGCAATATGTGGCAGACTTACTTCGTAATAAAAAAGGTCAAATGAATGGTAAGGTTATCGGTTTAGATATTTTACCGATAGACCCTATGGAAGATGTACACTTTATTCAAGGCGATTTTCGAGAAGAAAGTGTATTAGAAGAGTTAATGGAAGCGATAAAGGATTACAATGGCATTGACCTTGTAATTTCTGATATTGCCCCCAATTCCAGTGGAATGAAGGCCATTGATCAGCCACGTAGTATGTATTTGGTTGAGTTGGCTTATGACTTTGCTATCAATAATCTCAAACCGAATGGAAGTTTTTTATGTAAAATTTTTCACGGTGCGGGTTTTGATGAATTTGTCAAAATGGCACGACAAGATTTCAAAAAAGTTATCATTCGTAAA